>Ga0308419_1000024_pt1 | contig 125353 bp, 125 predicted proteins | sample HotsprSampleMS50_FD_203674 | JGI IMG/M metagenome (GOLD analysis project Ga0308419, IMG submission 203674) | Hot spring phototrophic mat microbial communities from Mushroom Spring, Yellowstone National Park, Wyoming, United States - 20090730_MS50 ... | reverse complement strand
AGGTTGCGCAGCTCGGTGGCGACCCGCTCGAGCCCGGCGCCGAGCAGGGCCAGCGCGTTGAGGAACGCGGCGTGCCGGTCGCGGTTGACGATCTGGGTGCTGGCCTCGTCGGCCTTCAGGCCCAGCATCTCCATCACGCGCCGCTCGAGAGAGGGGTCCGTGTGGGCGTGCACGCCGACCGCCCCGCTGACCTTGCCCACGGCGACATCCTCCCGGATCGCCTCGATCCGCGCGCGGTTGCGCCGCAGCTCGGCCCGCCAGTTAGCGACCTTGAAGCCGAACGTGATCGGCTCGGCGTGGATGCCGTGCGTGCGCCCGATCATCGGCGTGTCGGCGTGCTCCTTGGCGAGCCGGACGACCTCCGCATCGAGCCGGTCGATACTCTGCAGCAGCACGTCGCAACTGTCCCGGAGCATCATCCCGAGCGCCGTGTCGATCACGTCGTAGCTGGTCACGCCGAAGTGGATCCACCGACCCGAAGTCTCTCCGCCGGCGTTCACGTTCTCCTCCAGGTTGCGGACGAACGCAACCAGATCGTGGCGGGTCTCCAGCTCCAGCTCGTCGCACCGGGCGAGGTCGAACGTCGCCCGCTCCTCGATGCGCCTCAGGTCCTCCTGGGGGATGGTGCCCGCCTCGGCGTGCGCACGGCAGATGGCGAGCTCCACGTCCAGCCACCTGCGGTACTTGGCCTCGCGGCTCCAGATGGCTTCCATGGCGGGGGTGCGATAGCGATCGATCATACGGGGCAAGGGTACCCGTCCCCCCCGGTCGGGCGGGGTGAGGATCGGCTCGCATCGTGCCGAGTTTTAGAAAGAGGGGATTCGAAGCATGGGAAAGACGATCCGCGCGAAGGTCGCGCTGGCGGGGGCGGCCGCAGTGCTGCTCGCCGCCGCGGCGATCTTGGGAACCACGTTCGTCCAGCTGGGCGGCTTCACCGGGCAGGTCGAACGCCACGTCGGCGAGCTCACCGACCAACAGCTCGCCAAGATTCTGGACGGCACCTACCGCACCCTGGAAACACAGGACGGGCTGTTGCGGGAGCAGGTGGCCAACGCCCTGAGCACGGTGCAGCACGAGCTGGCCCGGGCGGGAGGCTTCTCGCTGGGCTCGCAGCCCGTCGAGTGGACCGCCACCAACCAATTCACCAAGGAAGCCACCACCGTGCGGCTTCCCCAGGTCCTCATCGGCGGGTCCTGGATCGGCAAGGTGTCCGACCCGAAGCAGAAGGTGCCCGTGCTGGACGTGGCGTCGAGGCTGTCCGGCTGCACGACGACGCTCTTCCAGCGCACGAACGAGCAGGGCGACATGCTTCGCGTCGCCACCACCGTGATCGGGAAGAACGGCCGGAGGGCTGTGGGAACCTACATCCCCGCCGCCAATCCGGACGGCAAGCCGAACCCGGTCGTCGCGGCGGTCCTGCGCGGCGAGGACTACAACGGGATCGCCTACGTCGTGGACTCCTGGTGCGTCACGAGCTACCGGCCGATCCGCGACGCCGCCGGCAAGGTGGTCGGCATGTTCTACGCCGGCAAGAGGATGGAGAGCGTTCCTGCCCTGCGGCGGGCGTTCGAGAGCCTGAAGATCGGCAAGAGCGGCTTTCTGAGCATCCTCCTCACCAAGGGCGAGCACCGCGGGAAGATCCTTCTGTCGGGCAACAAGGACTGGGCCGGGAAGAAGATCGGCGACGGCACCGGTCTCAGCGAGGACGTTCTGGAAAAGGTCGCCGCCCTCAAGGACGGCGAACAGATCTCCGTGCCCTTCTCCGAGAAGTCGGAGGGGCAGGCCCGAACCGGTGCGTACCACCTGGCCTATTACGCGCCCTGGGATTGGGTGCTGGCGGCCAAGGCTTACGACGCCGACTTCGACGCCGCGGCTGCCGCGGTCCGCCAGGGCCGCAGCCGGTTGATGGCGCTCCTGGCCGTACTCGCGGTGGCTGTGGCCGGGGTTTCGATGCTGGTGTTCGCCAAGGTGGCGGCCAGGCTGCTCGACCCGATCCGGCAGGTCGCCGCGGCCGGCCGCAAGGTTGCCGAGGGCGACACCGACGTGGAAGTCTCCTACCGCGCCGAGGACGAGGCGGGCGACCTGGCCGATTCGTTCCGCGGCCTCGTGGCCTACCTGCGGGAGAAGGCCGAGCTGGCCGAGGCGGTGGGTTCCGGCGAGCTGGGAGTCGAGGCCTCCGTGCGTTCGGAGAGGGACCGCCTGGGCCTGGCCTTCGAAGCGATGCTCCGCAACCTGCGCGCGATCGTGTCCCGCGTCCGCTCGGCCGCCGCGGAGCTGGCCGAGGCCTGCCATGGCCTGGCGGACGCCGCGGGACAGGGCAGCCGAGCGGCCGAGACGCTCGCCTCCGGCGCGACGGAGACGACCGCCTCGATGGATTCGCTCAAGGCTGCGCTCGAGTCCGTGAAGCGGCTGTCGGACGAACAGCTGGCTGAGATCGCCGAGTCCGAGCGGCACCTTTCCTCGGCGCGCGACGCCGCCGGCGAGAGCGCGGAGGCGAGCGTGGCAATCTCGCGGGAGGCCCGCGCCGCCGCCGAGCGGGCCCGCAACGGAGGTCACAAGGTGGACGAGACCGTCCGCAACATCGGCAAGATCCGGGACCAGGTCGAGCAATCCAGCGAAGCTGTGCGCCAGCTGGGCGAGAAGGGCCAGCGCATCGGCGACATCGTCGGCGCGATCGAGCAGATCGCCGAACAGACCAACCTTCTGGCGCTGAACGCGGCGATCGAGGCCGCCAGGGCGGGCGAGCATGGCCGCGGATTCGCGGTGGTCGCCGAGGAGGTCCGCAAGCTCGCCGAGCAGTCCGGCGCCTCCACGAGGGAAATCGCCGAACTGGTGAGCGAGGTGCGGGCGGACGTGGAGCGGGCGGTGGCCGCCATGGCCGCCACCACCGAGCTCGTGGAGGTCGGCAACCGGCAGAGCGAGGAGGCCGGCCGGGCGATCGCGGAGGCGCTCGGCCTCGTCGAGGCCGTGGTGGAGCGGTTCACCAACGTGGAGGCACTGGCCAAGCGGGCGGGCGAGGCGGTCGGCGACCTCGCGCAGAGGCTGGAGTCCGTCGCCTCGGCGGCCGAGCGGAACGGCGGGTCCATTGCGGAGGCTCTGGACGGCGCCAACCAGATCTTCGCCGCCATGGAGTCGGTCGCGGCCTCTGGGGAGGAATCCGCCGCCAGCGCGCAAGAGATCGACGCGATGGCCTCGCAGATCCGCGAGACCGCCGCGCAGCTGAACCTGGCGGCCTCCGCGTTCCGCCTCGCCGAGGAACGCGGCCGGAAGGCGGCCTAGGCGGCGGACGCGGCCCGCTTGGCCAGCCGCCTCGCCCTGCGGCTCAGCCAAGGCGGCACGATCAGGGTGGTGGCCAGCAAGGCCACCACCGCCGCGCTGTACACGCTCTTCTGCACCAACCCCGCCTGGAGGCCGATGGTCGCGAAGATCAGGCCGACCTCGCCGCGCGGGACCATGCCGATCCCCACCAGCCACCGGTCGATGCCCTTGCCGAAGGCGCCCAGTCCGGCGGCCAGCTTGCCCGGAACCGCGATCGCGAACAGGGCCAGCGCCATAAGCAGCACGCCGTGGTTGGCCGGGTTGAACGGGTTGAACACCGTCACGTCGATCTGCATGCCGATCAGAACGAAGAACACCGGAACGAACAGCTCCGACGCGGGCTGGACCTTGTCCTCGATCGGCACCTTCTCATCGGTCGACGCCAGAACCAGCCCCGCGGCGAACGCTCCGACGATCGGAGCCATGCCGATCAGCGTGCCCGTGTAGGCCAGCAGCAGGCAGAACCCGACCGCCGCCACCACGAGCGTGCCTCCGGCCCGCATCCTCCTCACAAGGCCCATCAGGCTCGGCGCGAGCTTCATCCCCAGGAAAACCGAGCCGAGAAGGAACACCACCGCCAGACCCACCAGCAGAGCCGGGTGGGCGGCCGAGCCGGACTTTGGGGACAGCGTCGAAAGGAGGATAGCCAGCACCAACAGACCGAGGATGTCATCCACCACGGCAGCGCCGATGATCACCTGGCCAGATCGGCTGCGCAGCACGTGCAGGTCGCGGAGCACCCGGGCGGTGATCCCGACGCTCGTCGCCGTGAGAATCCCCCCGATGAAGAGCGCCTCCCCCCACACATAGCCGAGCTGGTGCAAAAGGAGCCAGCCTCCGAACAAGGGAGCCATCACGCCGACCACCGCCACGGTCACCGCCTGCGCGCCGACCTTGAGGAGCTGCGACAGCTCGCTCTCCAAGCCCACCTCGAACAACAGGAAGATCACGCCCATCTCGGCGAGAAACCGAACCGCTTCGTGCTCGGGCGCCTCCCGGAAGACGGGGATCTGGTACAGCGCGACGCCGGCGAGAATCTCCCCCAGCACCGTGGGCTGCCGGAGCCACTCGCACAGCTCCGCGCCGATCTTCGCCGCCACGATGATGCCCATGAGGAAGAGGATGAGTTCGGCTTCGTGCATGCCCGTCCCCAACCATACCGCGAGGTGAGCCAGCAAAATCTATGCGGATGTGGCATAACCCTTACGGGAAGGGGGAAGAGGTGTTCTGGAAGAAGGTTCCCATGGCGCTGGCCGCGACGCTGACAGCGGCGCCCGCGTGGTGCGCCTCCACGGCGCTGAACGTCATGCCGATCGCCGACGTGCTCCGCCACCGCGAGGCGATGGTCTATCTGTGGACCCAAGGCAACGAGCGGAACGTCGACCCGGTCTATCACCACGGGAACAGCCTGCAGGTCGGACTGTGGGACCGCCTGGAGGTCGGTTACGACGACGACTTCGAGGGCACCACGACGTGGAACGCCAAGGTCCTGCTCGGCGAGGGCAAGGACGGCGCGGTCAGCGTCGGGTGGGCCAGCATCGAGGGCGACCGGGCCACGCCCTTCGTGGTGGGCCGAGTGGACCTGCCCGGCTGGAGGCTGCACGCCGGGTGGATGCGCGACGGCGTCAGCAGGGCCATGATCGGGCTGGACGCGCCGCTCGGTTCCTGGACGCTGATGGCCGACTGCATCACGGGAGAGGGCGGCGCGACGTGGATCGGCGCCTGCGGCGAGGTGCTGGCCCCCGGGCTGACCCTCACCCTGAGCGTCGGGGTGCCCCACGCCCGGTCGGACGGCATCCAGCACATCGTGTGCCTGCAGTACGGTCTGCGCTTCTAGAAACCATGCGAAAGCGCCGCGGCCGCGCCCGAAGGCGCGGCCGTGCGGCGACCTATCCTCCCCCGCATCCGGGGAAGCCTCGGAGGCGAGCCGAACCTCAGCGGCTCTCCTGCTGATTCTGTTGCCCGTTCTGCTGCTGGATCTTCTGGCGAACCTCCGGCGGCACGTTCACGGCCGGGCCGGTCTGCTGCTTGCCCGGCTCGATCTTGTATTCCTCCACGGGTGTGTCTCCCGAGTTCGCTCCGCAACCCGCGGCCACCACGAGCGCGCCCAAAGCGACGATCAACCAACCGTTCCGCATCGGCATTCTCCTCCTGTCCTCTTTGCGGAGGGAGCGGGCGCCGGGGCGCCCGCCCCAACCGCGGTCAGTCGTTCTCAGCGATACTCTCCCCAGGCCGTGTCGACCCACAGCTGGCGGTCCGCCTGCGTGTAGGGCCGGTTGGTGTTCGGGTCGATGCCGTACATCGATGCGCCCCAGTCGTCCTTCACCGGGTCGGACACGTTCATCGTTGCGAGCGGATTCTTGGTCTTGACGTGACCGTCGGCCCAGACCCAAGCGATCTGCTTGCCCACGGCGTGGAACGGTCCGTTCTCTCCCGCCGGGCACACGGCGGAGCTGCCGCCGACCGGGGTGATGCACCACCAGGGCTTCGGCTCGACCTGCTTGCTCAGGAACTGCGGCTTCAGGTCGGTCCACTGCGCGCGGCTCGGCAGCATGATGATCGTGCCAGCGACGTCGTCGACGGTGCTCAGGCTGTCCAGGCCCGGAGGGGTCCACGGGCCGCCGCACCAGCCGTTGGCGAAGCCGATCAGCATCGTGTTGACGGCGAAGTTCGTCGCGTAGCGGGGCTGCGGCTGGCCGACGCCGAGCCAAGGCTGGTCCACCCAGTACTGTTCGGAGAAGAACGGGTTGGTGTTGTCCTGCAGCAGGGCCTTGGACTTGTGGTACGGCGCCAGCGAGTGCCGCCAGGAGTACCACTGGGCTCCGCCGTTGTTGCCCCAGTCGCAGGTGGGATACGACGGGAAGCCGAAGAAGGTCTTGACCAGGGCGTCGTCCCAGTCGTTCATGTACATCAGGTTCGCCGTGGCCAGCTGCTTGGCGTTGCTCAGAGCGGCGGTGCGCTTGGCGGCCATCTTGGCCTGGGCGAAGACGGGGAACAGGATCGCCGCCAGGATGGCGATGATCGCGATGACGACGAGGAGCTCGATGAGCGTGAAGGCTTTGCGGTTTCTCATGGATTTGATCCCTTCGTTGGGGGAGCCGTGGACGAGCGCACCACGAGGGTCGCGGGGAACCTCATGCGGTGCGCGGGGGACTGGTCTTCGATCCGTTCGAGGAGGACGCGCACGGCGGCGGCGCCCATCTCTTCGGATGGTTGTCGAACGGTGGTGAGCGGCGGATGGCAGTAGGAGGCGTTCACCGCGTCGTCGAATCCGACGACGCTGAGCTCCTCCGGCACGCGGATGCCGAGTTCCCTCGCCACCCCGAGGGTGGCGATCGCCATCTCGTCGTTCGCGCAGAACAGGGCGGTGGGTCGGTCCCGGCGTCCGAGGATCGCCCGGGCCGCCGTCGCGCCCTCGAATGGAGTGAACATTCCGCAGGCGACCCAGTGGGGCTCGACGGGGAGGTTGCGCTGGCGCAGGAAAGTCCGGAACGCTTCGTAGCGCTCCCGGCCGTCGAAATGCCCGGGGATGCCCTCGATGTGGCCGATGCGGCGGTGCCCCAGGCTGTACAGGTGCTCCAGCGCCAGTCGCACCCCGCCCTCGTTGTCCACGCAGAGGCTGGGCGCCGACGGGTCGTAGCCCGACAGGACCACGTACGGGAAGCCCCGCTTGGCGAGCTCGGAGTACAGGGGGGTCAGCGTGAAGGTCGCCACGAAGATCAGGCCGTCGACGTGCCCGTCGAGCAGCCGGTCGACGGCGCCCTCCAGGTCGTGGGGGTCGAGCCGGGTGACGACGAGGACGTTCTGGCCCATCTCCTCCGCGGCGTTGAGCACCCCGTTGAGGACGCCCTGCATGTAGGGGCTGGTCACCAGGTCGTGGGCGGAGGCGTCGCGGACGACGCCGACGATGTGGCTGCGCCGGGTGATGAGCGACTTGGCGAGGCGGTTGGGCCGGTAGTCGAGCTCCCGGGCGACCTGCAGGACCCTCTCGCGAAGCTCGGGCGCGACGGGCCTCGGGCCGCCGTTGAGCGCGTAGCTCACGGTGCTCACCGAGATGTTCAGCCTCCTCGCGATGTCCTTGATCGTCGCCGCCATGGCTCCGTCGCGCCTCCGTCGGCGCGTTCGAAACGATTCGCGAATCGTTTCGAAGCCCATTATACAGCGGCTCCGCCCGTTTTGGGACCCTCTGCCGCGAAACCCGCAAAAATACTGGGAGGCCCGGCGCGACGGCCGGGCCTCCCCGTCCTTCCGAAGAACCCTCGCGGCCCTAGCGCCGACGCACGGCGTCCCTCACCGCGAAGCCGCCCTCGGGCACGACCAAGCGGTCGCACGGCCGGAACGCCGCCAACGGGCCGCGCAGGCGCGTGTGCGCCGCGCCCAGGCGGACCTTGAACTCCCGACCCTCGGCGTCGCGCAGCACCAGCGTCTCCTCAATGCGGCGGCCCAGCCGTCCCGCGAACGCCTCGGTCCGCTCCACGCGCACCACCTCCGCCTGCACCCCGCCCGCCGTCGCGCAGGCCACCGACCAACCGATCCAGAGAGTCACCATCTCCTCCCTTCTACAACGTTCCCGGCCCGTCAGGCCGAAACCCGGTAGTTGGTCCTAGGCTACCGCGGGCACTTCTCATGCCAGATGGTGCGGCCCGGCACCAAGGGGATCGGATACAGTCGGATCAGCTCCACGCCGCTCATCGGCTCTCCGCACGGGTCGCTCAGCCAGAGTCCCCGCGGCACGCGCTTGGCGTGACCGTCGAAGAACATCGCGTTGGCGACGTCGGCGTGCCTGCCGAACGCGAGGACCGGCTCGCCCAGATCCACCCCGCCGGAGACCTTGTTGTACAGGTTCTTCGGCGGCTCGTACCAGGAGTCGTCCGCCCACCGGGCCGAGGACTTCTCCGTGACCATCGCGATCTCGGAGGCCGGCTCGACCTGGGATTCCGAGAGGGACTCCAGCGCGGTTGGCGACGTAGGACCGTGGGACAAACGGCTCACCCTCCGGTCGGCCGTCCTCCAGCGAGTGAGGCGCCCGGCCGGAGTCGCTGGGGCACACGAGCAGGCCGCCCCTCGTTCGCGTGTAGGGGAGGATCTGGTTCCACCAGCGGTTCTCCCGCGTCGCCCCGAACGGTGCCCAAGGTTGGCTGCGCGACAGGTCGGTGTTGTGCGCGAAGAAGAAGCAAACTCCGTCGTGGTCGTCGCGGTACATCGTCAGGCCGAGGCCCAGCTGGCGCAGGTTCGAGAGGCAGACCGTGCCCTTGGCGGCGTCCTTGGCGCGGGCGAACACCGGAAACAGGATCGCCGCCAGCACCGCGAGGATGGCGACCACGACGAGCAGCTCGACCAGGGTGAAGGCCCGGCGCCTCACGGCGGACGTTCTACAGCTCGGCGGCCTCGGGCGCAACCTTGGGGACGGCCATTGTGCGACCCCCTAACGCGCCCTTGACACGCCCGGCTTCATTCGGCGTCCTCGCGGGGCACGTACTCATGCGTGGCGAACCACCGCGTCCCGAAGACCAGGCACACCACGATCAGCACGCCGAGGACGGTCCAGGCCCTCTGCGGCGTGATCAGGTTGAGACCCAGCTGGCCGGAGAGCAGGTCCAGCATCGGGTTGCCGGAGGTCGGCGCGGGCTTGGAGCCGATCGCCGAAAGATAGCTCGACACGGCCAGGTGGTACAGGTCGCCGGGCATGTTCCCCACGGACGTCTCCCAACCGAACGCGTAGAGCAGGCACACCACCATGGCCCTGTTCAGCAACAGGCTCACGACCAGGAAGAGCGACACGTAGGCGAGCGAGCCCACGGCCAAGGCCACGAGGTCCTGGCCCAGGGAGCCGGCCACGCCGGAACGGAACCCGGCGGCAGCCGCGACGGTCAGCGCGCAAGCCGCTCCGATCGCGAACACGACGACCGTGGCCGCCGCGGCGCGGCTCAGCAGCAGCGTGGGTCGGCCGACGGGTCGCGTCAGAAGGTACACGATCGTCTTCTGCTCGACCTCCTGCCCCACGACGGCGGTGGCGAACACCGCGGCCGCCAAAGGCAGCACCCGGAACGTGAGGATCGACGAGAGCCGCGCGTACACGTCGGTCGGGGCCATCTCGCCCATCAGACCCGCCCAGACCCAGCCCGCGACGGCCACCCCGGCGATCACGAGCACCCAAGCCAGAACGCGCCGGAAGCGCAGGAAGTCGCGCAGGGCGTGCAGGAACAGGACTCTCGCGATCATGCCTCCACCAGGTATCGGAAGACGGACTCCAGGTTGTTGTCGGGGCTGGACAGGCCGAGGATGACGAGCCCCTGCTCGACCAGCTCGGGCAGAGAGCCGTAGAAGCGGTCCGGCTCGCGGGTCTGGATCTCGAGCGCCTCCCCGCCGGCCTCCAGCGACACGCTGAGCACGAAGGGCCACTCCACCAGCCTGGCGGCCAACGCCCGCGGATGGGGCGTCTCGATGCGGATGCGGTGCGGGTGGCGGTCGATCAGCTCGCGGATCACGCGCAGGTCGCCCGTCGCCCGCAGGCGTCCTCGGTGTAGCAGCAGGATGCTGCGGGTCATCTGCTCCACCTCGAAGAGGATGTGGCTGCTGACCAGGATCAACTTGCCCTCGTCCGCAAGGTGCCTGAGCAGCAGGATGAACTCTCGGCGGCCGCCTGGGTCCAGTCCGTTGAGCGGCTCGTCCAGCAGGATGATGCGGGGATCGTGGATCATCGCCTGGGCCAGCTTGATCCGCTGGCGCATCCCCTTGGAGTAGCCGGCGAGCCTCCGATCGGCGCGGTCCGCCATCCCGACCCGGTCGATCGCCTCGTCCGCGCGGCGCTTGGCCTCGGGGGCCGAGAAGCCGGCGAGGCGGGCCATGAGCGTGACGAACTCGCGGCCGGTCATCGTCTCGTAGAACGCGTCGACGTCCGGGCAGTAGCCCAGCAGCCGATAAACCTCGGGGTTGGCGAACGGGTCGTGGCCCAGCACCCGCACGCTGCCGGTGTTCGCCCGGATCTGCCCCGTGATCAGTCGCATCATCGTCGTCTTGCCGGCGCCGTTCATGCCCAGCAGGGCGGTCACGCCCGGACCGATGGTGCAGGTCACGTCGTTCACGCCGATCACCTGCCCATACCAGTGGCTGACCGACTGCAGCTTGATCACCGCACCACCTCCACGGCCCGGATCCGGCTCCACGCCACGGCCACCCCGGCGGCGCACAGGGCGAGCGCCACCAGCAGCGTCGCCAAGAGCGGCGGGGCGGGAACGGGGCGGATGGGGCTGGGCATCCCGAACTGCGGGGACCCGTCCGTGCCCAAGATCGCCTTGCACAGGCCGATCAGCAAACCGTCGATGCTGACGTAGTAGAGCCGGTCGACGTACTCCGCGAACGGCGACTGGCCCGCCCCGCCGCGAGCCCCTCCCCAAAGGAAGACCTGCGAGTCCAGCCACGCGAACACCATCAGCTGGGTGAAGAAGTTCGTGAGGAAGTAGATCCCCGCGTAGGAGGCGCCCGCCAGCCGCCCCTGATCGAACAGCGAGCTGATGCCGATGACCAGGCTCGTGTGGACCGCCGCGCCGAGCACGAGCACGATCAGGAACTTCGGGAAGAACCAAGGGTTGTCGAGGAAGCCGTAGTCGCGGTAGCTGAGCGCGCCGTACACGAAGAACACCAGCGGCGGGATCAGCATCATCGTCAGCAGCGGGAGGAACACGCCCATCCACTTGCCGGCCAGGTAGTCGCGCTTGTCGCAAGGCTTGCTCAGGATCACCAGCAGCGCCTTCGAGCGGTTGTCGTTCGCGATGGCGCCCGCGCCCAGCATGAGCGCGGCGATGAGGTACAGCAGCTGCGCGAAGCCGAAGCCGTGCAGGAACTGGTCCTTCCACACGATGCGGCCGATGAAGGCCTCGAAGCCGGCCTCGCCTCGGGCCCCCGGTGCGCTCTGGGCGGCGCGCTCGAAGAAGAACAGCACCGCCATCATGACCAGGTAGTACCAGGCAGATAAGGCGGTCACCACCCAGTAGGCGCGCTTGCGGAACGCCTGCCGGACCCCCATGCGCGCGATCACCCACCACCGGTGCGTCGGCGGCAGCAGCGGGCCGTCGTAGCCACGGTAGCTCAGGTCGGCGATCAGGCCGGACTCAGGCACGGACGGCCTCCTCGAACACGCCCTCGAGCGAGCGCTGGGCTACAGCCAGCCCCCGCACCTGGGCGCCGGTCTGTCGGGCCGTGCGGAAGATCGTCGCCGAGACCTGCTCGGCGGAGCCTTCCAGCCGCACGCGGAGGACCAGGCCGGTGGCCTCAACCGTCGCGCCCAAGTCCCGCAGCGCGCGAACGAACTCGGGCGACTCCTCCTTGAGCTCGATGTCGATCGGCCGGCCCTCGATCACCTTCAGCCGGGCGATGGCCCCCTGCTCCGTCACCTTGCCCCGGCTGACCACCACCACGTGGTCGCACACGCGCTCCACGTCGGGCAGCAGATGGCTGCTGACGATCACGTTCACCCCCTTGCCGTGGCTCACGGAGCGGATCAGGTCCAGCATCTCCTCGCGCCCGCGCGGGTCCAGACCGTTCGTGGGCTCGTCCAGAAGCAGCAGGCTAGGCCCGTGCACCAGCGCTTGGGCGAGCTTGATCCGTTGCTTCATGCCCGTCGAATAGGTCTCGACGTTCCGGTAGCGGGCCTCGCCCAGGCCGCAGTACTCGAGCACCTCGTGCGCCCGCCGCAGCGCCAGCTCGGACGGCATTCCGGCCAGCTCTCCGGCGAACGCGACGAACTGCACCGCGTTCAGGCCCGGGATGTGGCAGTCCTGCTCGGGCATCAGGCCCACCTTCTGGCGAATCTCGCGGCCCTGGGTCCGGATGTCGAGGCCCAGCACCAAGCCCCCGCCGCCGGCGGGCGTCAGGAAGCCGAGCATGGTCTTGATGAGGGTCGTCTTTCCCGCTCCGTTCGGCCCCAGCAGACCCACGCATCCCTCGGGAATCTCGGCGGAGAGGGAGTCCAGGGCCGTGAACGAGCCGTACCGGACCGTGAGGTTCTGGAGGCTGGCGACCACGACGCCACCGACTTTACACCTTTCGAATCCTTTTTGTGGGTCCTTTGGAAGCCGCCAAAGGCCGGTATCCTCGGCGTTCGGTATGGAAACCACGCTCGTACTCATCAAACCGGGCGGCGTCGCCCGCAACCTGATCGGCGAGATCACGCGCCGCATCGAGCTCCGCGGCCTGGAGGTCGTCGGGCTGAAGCTGATCCAAGCCCCCCGCTCCACCGTCGAGGAGCATTACGCCGAGCACGTCGGAAAGCCCTTCTACCAAGGCGTGTGCGACTACCTGACGTCCGGGCCGGTCGTCGCGATGGCCGTGCGGGGCGTCAACGCCGTGAAGGCCGTGCGAGCGATGATGGGCGCGACCAACCCGATCGAGGCCGCACCCGGCACCGTGCGCGGCGACTTGGCGCTCTCGATCGACGACAACCTGACCCACAGCTCCAGCGACGCCGAGGCCGCCGAGCGCGAGCTGAAGCTCTGGTTCCCCGAGGGCCTGCCCCGCTAGCGGGTCTGCGGCCCCCACCGGTCCGCGAGGATCGCCGCCACGCGCTCGAGGAAGGCCTCGTCGGAGGCGTCGAACGCGCCGACCCGGTGGCCATCCACGTCGATCTGGCCTAGGACGCGGCCGTCGCGGGCGCGGATCAGCACGACGATCTCGCTGCGGGTCTCCAGGCTGCAGGCAAGGTAGTTGTCGATCTCTCGGACGTCTTCGACCACCACGTTCCGGTCCTCGGCCACGGCGGTCCCGCAGACGCCGCGGCCGACCGGGATTCGGTCGTGCTCGGTCGGCGCGCCGACGTAAGCGTCCAGGACCAGGGTGTCACCCTCGAGGCGGTACACGCCCATCCAACGGTAGTCCGGCAGCCTGGCCAGCAAGGCCATGGCCTCCTCGCGCAGGCCGCGGCCCTTCTTGGGCGAGCTCCCGATCGCCGCGACCAGCTTGTCCGCATCCCCACGACCGACCATGCCGCCAGCGTACCTTCCGAAGCGAGGTGGGGCGCAGACCGGCCCGCGTCCGCAGACGCCCGCCGATCCGGCCTGCCTCCTCGGCGTAGAACCCGGAGGTGAACGCCGACATCACGATCATCGGGGCGGGGCCGACCGGCCTTTACGGGGCCTTCTACGCCGGGCTGAGGGGCATGACGGTGAGGATCGTCGACAGCCTGCCGGAATTGGGAGGCCAGCTCACGGCCCTCTATCCCGAGAAGTACGTTTACGACATGCCGGGCTTCCCGGCGATCCTCGCCAAGGACCTCGCGCGGCAGATGGCCGAGCAGGTGCTTCGGTTCGGCCCCGAGGTCCGCCTCGGCGAGACCGCGCAGACTCTGGAGCGCACCGCGGATGGCTGGGTGCTCGGCACCGACCGCTCCCAAGCCTTGGAGACCCGCACGCTGCTGATCACCGCCGGCCCCGGCGCCTTCCAGCCGACCCGACTCGGGCTCGCCGAGGAGGCGCGCTTCGAGGGTCGCGGATTGCGCTACGGCGTCCGCGCCAAGGGAAAGCTGGCCGGCCGCCGCGTCGTGGTCGTCGGCGGAGGGGACAGCGCCTGCGACTGGGCCCTGGCGCTCTCCGAGGTCGCCCGCGAGGTGACCCTGGTGCACCGCCGCGAAGGCTTCCGTGCGCACGAGGAGACGGTGAAGGCTCTGCGCGAGAGCCCCGTGCGGATTCTGACCCCCTACACCGTGTCCGCCCTGCTGGGCGACGAGCGGCTGGAGGCGGTCGAGATCGCCCGCACGGACGGGGACGGGCGGACCGTGCTGGAGTGCGACGATCTGGTCGTCAACATCGGCTTCAAGTCCTCACTCGGGCCGATCCGATCCTGGGGCATCGAGACGGTTGGGAACCAGATCGTGGTGGACTCCGCCTTCCGAACCAACCTGCCGGGAGTGTTCGCGGCGGGCGACGTGTGCGCGCACGGATCGAAGCTGAAGCTGATCGCCACCGGGGTGGGCGAGGCCGCGACGGCCGTGTGCTTCGCCAAGGTGCTGCTGGATCCGACCGCCAAGCTGTTCCCCGGCCACAGCAGCGAGCGGGAGCTGCCGCCCGCGCCAAGCTTAACCGAACCTTAACCGAAAAGGATTGAGGCCGCCGCGCGCGGTCGGATACCCTCGTTGTCAAGGATCCGACGATGCCCGTCATGCTAAACTTCCCGGCACGAGCCGGCTACCGGCCGCACCAGGAGGAGAGAGGATTTGGCTAGCGCCTACACACCGGGCTTGACCGTCAGCGCGGACATCGTCGTTCGGAAGACCCGCCGACTCCCCATCAAGGGCGACGTCTTGGTCCGGGAGGGCGACCCGACCGAGCCCGACACCGTCATCGCGCAGGCGAAGTTGCCCGGCATCCTGCAGACCATCAAGCTCGCCGAGAAGCTGGGCGTCGAGCCCAAGGAGGCGGTGGCGATGTTCCGCCTCAAGCCCGGAGACCCCATCGAGAAGGGGCAGCTGATCGCCGAGACCAAGGGGTTCTTCGGCCTGTTCAAGGCCCAGGTGCACGCCGACTACACCGGCACCGTGGAGCAGGTCTCCGAGCTGACCGGCCACGTGCTGGTCCGCGAGCCGCCGACTCCTGTGAACCTCACGGCCTACCTGAAGGGCCACGTGGCGGAGGTGCTGCCGGAAGAGGGTGCGGTGATCGAGACCCGCGGCGCGATGGTGCAGGGCATCTTCGGCGTGGGCGGCGAGCACTCGGGCCGGATTCGTGTGGCGGTGCCGTCGAACCAAGACACGCTGGAGGCCTCTCACATCCGCGACGACGACGCTGGCGCCGTGCTGGTCGGCGGCAGCGGCGTGACGTTCGAGGCGCTGGAGCGGGCCTCGGCCGTCGGCGCGGCGGGGCTGGTCGTCGGCGGAATCAAGGACAGCGACCTGGTGCGGTACCTGGGCTACGACATCGGCGTCGCGATCACGGGCCAGGAGTCGATCCCGATCACGATCATCGTGACCGAAGGCTTCGGGTTCCTGGCGATGGCCGAGCGAACGTTCGGCCTCCTCCAGAACCTCGAGGGAAAGCAGGCGAGCATCAACGGAGCGACCCAGATCCGGGCCGGCGTGATCCGTCCCGAGGTGATCGTGCCGATGGAGTCCTTGTCGACCGAAACGCCCGTCGCCGACGTCGCGATGGCGCTGGAGATCGGCACGCCGATCCGCGTGATCCGCGAGCCGTACTTCGGCCGATTGGGCAAGGTCACCGAGCTGCCGCACCAGCTGGTGGAGGTCGAGTCGGGCACGCTGGTGCGCGTGCTCAGGGCGCGGCTGGACAGCGGCGAAGAAGTGATGGTTCCGCGCGCGAACGTCGAGATCATCGCGGGGTAGGCCTCCCGCCTGCGATCGGCGCCTTAGCGCGGTGCGTGCGAGAAAAAGATGAAGGTGCTGATCGTAGACGACGAGCCGACGCTGCTCGAGACCGTGGAGATGCGCATGCGTCGCGACGGCTACACCACGTTCACCGCCACTACGGCGGAGGAGGCCCTCAACCTCTTCCGCCGCGTCCGGCCGGACGTGATCCTGCTGGACATCATGTTGCCCAAGCGCTCGGGCTTCGACCTGTGCCGCCTGCTGCGCAAGGAGAGCCAGGTGCCGATCCTCTTCCTCACGGCTCGGGCCAGCGAGTCCGACCGGATTCAGGGCTTGGAGATGGGCGCGGACGACTACATCGTGAAGCCGTTCAACCTCGGCGAGCTGTCCGCCAGAGTCAAGGCCGTCCTCCGTCGCGCCTGCGGCGAGGCCGTGCCGGAGCCCGTCGAGAGCGGGGATCTGGCCATCGACCCGCGCTCCCACACCGCGACGCTCCGGGGCGAGCCGCTGAAGCTCTCCACCAAGGAGTTCGCCCTGCTGTACTTCTTCGCCCGAAACCCGGGCCGCGTGTTCGACCGCGCCACGCTGCTCGACCGGGTTTGGGGCAAGGACGCCTTCGTGACCGAGCGCACCGTGGACGTGCACGTGCGGTGGCTCCGGACCAAGATCGAGGAGGACCCGAGGTCACCCAAGCGCCTGGTCACGGTTCGCGGCGTCGGCTATCGCTTCGAGGGGTAGGTCAGCGCCAGCCCAGCTCGCGGTAGGCCCGGTCGTACGCCAGCGCGTGCTCCACCGGCGTGTTCGGCGGGATGTGGTTGCCCACGGCCAGGAAGAACCCGGGGCAGTCGCGACCGACCGCCAGGCACCGCTCCACCTCGGCTCGGATCCGCTCCTCCGGGCCGGCCAGCAGAATGCGCGTGTCCGCGTTGCCGACCAGCACGTGCGTGCGCCCGAACCGCTCGGCGGCGTGCTCCAGGCTCGTCATCGGCTCCATCACGAAGCCGTGCGCCCCGCAGGCGGCGATGTCCTCCAGAAAGCAGGTGTAGTTGCCGTCCGAGGTGAACAGCAGCCGCTTGCCCGAGGCCAGCACGGGCTCCCACATCCGGCGGTAGTTGGCGAACACGTGCCGGCGATACCACTCCGGGTCGAAGATCGGGCCGGAGCTCCACACGATGTCGTCGTGGACCATCACGACCGGCACGTCGGCCTGCGCCAGCGCCTCGAAGTAGCGCCCGATCCAGAGGCAGTACCGGTCCGTCAGCTCGCCCATGCGCGCGGGGTCCAGACCCATCGCCGTCAGGAGCAGCTCCCACCCGAACAGGTCGATCAGGCCGGACACGCACGTCACGTACACCCCGGTCATATTGACCAGATCGTCGTTGAAGGCCACGTTGGCCCGGTAGTGATCCTCGAAGCGGCGGCGGATGGTCGGCACGTCCGGCTCGGGCAGCCGCTCCAGCGGGTCGAACTCCAGCACCTCCTCGGCCGACTGGAACGGGCTCGACACGTTCGGATCCCAGTCTTCGCCTGCGGCCATGTACTCCGCGTGACCCATGCGCGTGCGCCAAGGCCCGAACTCGTCGCCGCCGATCAGCGTCGACCAGGCCAGGTCGTAGCTCCAGGCGCGCTGGAAGGCCCGGGCGGCGGCCGCTCGCTGCTCGGGCGGGCTACCAGGGCCCACCTCCAGGCCGGTGACGGTCCTAACCAAGTCCCAATGGAACTCGGCGGAGTACTCGGTGCGCGGGACCCGCTTCGGGGCCTCCAGATGCAGGGCCATCCAGCCTTCTTGGAACGGCATGGCGGCAGGATACACCGAACCCTTCGCCGCGGCAAGCGTATACGATCGTTGGTGGCGAAACGGCGAAAACCTCGGAGCCGGGGAGGGTTCTTCCGGCTGGTCGGCACCGTGGCGGGAGTATCCGGCGCGGCGTTGGTAGGGGTGTACCTGTGGCAGCCCCAAAGGATCAAGCTCTTTCCCAAGGAGCCTCCCGCGGACCGGACGCCGGTGGATCCCGAGGGATTGGGCCTGCTGCGTCCGGGAGCGCGCGTGCTGCTGGTCACGGCCCATCCGGACGACGAGGCGTTCTACGTGGGCGGCACCCTCCTTCGGCTTCGCGAGTCGGGGGCGGTCGTGAGGCTCGTCGTGATGACGGACGGCGACAAGGGCTACTACCCGCTCCAAGACGCCGAGGGCACCGCCAGGGTGCGCCGGGCGGAGCAGGCACGAGCCGCGGAGCTGTTCGGAATCCGCTCCGTGTGCTTCCTCGGCCTGCCCGACGGCCGGTTGCAGGCGGACGAGCAGGCGGTGCGCGCGTTGGCGGAGGAAATCCGGTCCTTCCAGCCCCAGTTCCTCCTGACGTTCGATCCGGTGTACGTCCGCAGGGTGTACCACCGCGACCACCGCACCGCCGGGGAGGCAGCCGTCCGGGCAGCCCAGCGCGCGGGGTTCTCGGGCTGGGCGCTGCTGTTCTCGACCTCGGCCGCCAACGGCGGCCTGGACGTCACCGACCAGTGGCCGGAGGCGCAGAGGATGCTGGGCGTGCACGAGAGCCAGTTCCACGGAGCCCGGCTGGCCTACATCCAGTCCATGGTCGACGCGCGCGCCCGCGCCGCAGCCTCCGAGTTGGGCCTCGCCGGCCGCCGCGTGGAGCCCTTCCGCGCCGCGCGGCTGCTCCGCGGACGGTAGAATCCGGACGATGCGGCTCACGCAGCTCGTCTCCTGCGCCGGTTGAGCGTCGAAGCTGGGGCCAACCCAACTGGCGGAGGTGCTCCGTCAGCTTCCCAGATCGGCCAACCCCAACCTGCTCGTCGGATTTGAAACCAGCGACGACGCGGGAGTGTTCCGGCTGTCCGACGACCGGGCGCTCGTGCAGACCGTGGACTTCTTCACCCCGATCGTCGACGACCCCTACGCGTTCGGCGCGATCGCGGCGGCCAACGCGCTGAGCGACGTGTACGCCATGGGCGGCCGGCCCCTGACGGTGCTCAACACCGCCTGCTTCTCGCCCGGCCTCGCGCCAGCCGAGGTGTGGGCCGCGATCCTGCAGGGCGCCTACGACAAGGTCACCGAGGCGGGAGCGGTGGTCGTCGGTGGGCACAGCGTGGAGGACAAGGAGCCGAAGTTCGGGATGGCGGTCACCGGCGAGGTGGACCCCAGGCGGATGCTAGTGAACACGGCTGCTCGCCCGGGCGACCGGATCTTCCTGACCAAGCCGCTCGGCACCGGCATCGTGACCACCGCCGCCAAGTTCGACGCCTGTGGCGAGGACGAGCTGGCCGAGGCGGTGCGGTGGATGGAGAAGCTCAACCGGGCGGCCTCCGAGTTTGCCTTGGCCCACGGAGTGCGGTGCGCCACGGACGTAACGGGGTTCGGTCTTTGCGGGCACCTGTTCAACGTCGCACGGGCCAGCGGGGTCGGCATCGAGATCGTCGCCGAGGCTCTGCCGGTCCTGCCCGGAGTCGAACGGATGGTGGCGGAGGGCAACACGACCGGCGGCGCGGGCGCGAACGAGCTGCACCTGGCCGGCCGCTTGGACGTGGCGCCCACCGTGCCCCCTTGGCTGAAGGCGGTGGCCCTGGACCCGCAGACGAGCGGCGGTCTCGCTCTGTTCTCGCCGGACCCGATCCCGGGCTTCGCGGAGATCGGCCGCGTCGTCGAGAGCGAGCCGCGGATCCGGCTGGTCTGACTCAGCCGAGCATGGCCACGCGGAGCGCGGTCCAGGCCCGCTCCATCCGCCCGGTGCGCGCGCGACCGCCGAACACGTCGTACCCGCGGTCCTCGATGCGGTCCAAGATGCGGCTGTAGAGCTCGCGCGCCAGCCGCACGGGCTTGCGGCCGAAGGCCGGCAGGCGGTCGATCTGCGGATCGCTGGCGGCGTACAGGCCCCGGGTGCGCTCGATCTCGAAGCGCATCAGCCGCACGAAGGCGTCGGTGACCTCGCGTCGGTGCAGGTCGTCGGGGGTCAGATCGAAGCGCTCCAAGTCCTCCAGCGGCAGATAGATCCGGCCGCGGTCCAGGTCCTCGCCGACGTCGCGCAGGAAGTTCGTCATCTGCATCGCCTCGGCCAGCGAGGCGGCTCCCTCGCGGAAGCCCTCGCGCATCGGGATGCCGAGGATCGGGAACATCATGAACGCCACGGCCACGGCGCTGCCCCGCATGTAGTCCCGCAGCTCCTCGTAGGTCCGGTACTCGGTCTGGTTCAGGTCGCGCTCCATGGCGTCGAGGAACACCAGCGGCTCCTCGCGCGGGATGCCGATCTCGCGGGCGGTCTCGCAGAAGGCGCGGAGGACCGGGTGCAACGGCCGCTCGCCGTCCAAGCCGGCGATCAGCTCTCGGCGGTAGGCCGCCAGCTTGCGCGCGGACTCCTCGAGGTTGCGGCCCTCGGGGTTGTCGACCCACTCGTCCGGCACCCGGACGAAACCGTACACGGCGTCCACCTGGCGCCTTCGTCGGGGCGGAAACAGGCGCGAGGAGAGATAGTAGGTGGAGCCGTGCTGCGCGTGGAGCCGCCGGCACGCCTCGTAGTCCTCCGCGCTCGCCCTCCACCCCCGGTTCGCCATCCCTCACTCCCTCGAACGTGTGAACGGCCATCGCCACCGTTCGTCGTCATCCGGTTTACCCCGGGCTAGGACCTCAAAAGGTCCGTCGGGCGCGAGGCTGCCCAGCAGCTGCGCGAGCGCGGCCCCGATGGATTCGGCACCGGAGGGCTCTCCGAAGGCCACCCACGCCTCCGGCCGCTGGTGGACCGACATCTCGTACCGGATCGCCACCGGAATCAGAGGGGCCTCGGGCGCAACGCGGCGGATCAGCGCGATGGAGCGCTCGATCGGCTCCAGCGAGGGCGGTCGGTGCAGGACGCCTTCGGGGAACAGCGCCAGGCTGCCGCCCGCGCGCATCCAGCGCAGCGTGCGACGGATGGTGGCGGCCCGACGGGCCGCGTCCGACTTCGGGAACGGCAGCGCGCCGATGCTGCCGAAGAACGGGAACTCGTCCAAGCGCTCCACCCAGAGCACCGTCGGCAGATTCAGCCGCCGGACGGCCAGGAACATCAGGTGCCCGTCGAACCAGCCGTGGTGGTTGGCCACGAGCACGCACGGCCGCGGAAGGGGACGCTCCGGCGGACGCCACCACACGGTATGGAAGCCGCTTCGGACCGAGCCTTCGAGCATCCGGGCGACGGCGGCGCCCAGCAGACCGCGGGTCTGCCTCAAGCGAACCGGTTGCTCCCTGCCTTTCGCCATAGTCCCCCGCGAGGCCGCCTCTCAGCGGCGCTCGTCCGGAGCCGGGCGCGCCCCTCCGCGCAGGGTCAGCGCCGCCGCGACGCCAAGCACAGCGCCCAGCAACAGCATTCTGCCCGCTGCGGCGTGCGCGGCTGCCGCCGGACCGGACGCCAGGCCCTCGCGCACCGACGCCGACACCAGCGCCGGAGCCAGCCACGCGGCCAGCGCGAAAGCCGTGTACGTCATGCCGTAGTTCGAACCGAAGAACCGCGTGCCGAAGAACCCGCTGATGTTTGTCGGAAGCATCCCCAGCATGCCGCCGAAGCAGAAGCCGATCCCGACCAAGGCGCCGAGGGCCGGAGGCTGCGACCGCGCGAAGGCGAACAGAAGGACGGAGCACGCCATCACGGCGAACATCAGCGCCATCGCCGCGCGCCGCCCAAGCCGGTCCGCCACGAACCCCCAGACCAGGCGTCCGGCCCCGTTGGCGACCGCCATCAGACCCACCCCCACGGCGGGCGCGATCCAGCGGCCACCCGCCTCGCCCAGCCGCTCCAGCAGCGGGCTCGCCTCGTTGATCGCCGCCAGCCCCACCCCGCTCGCCACGAGAAAGCAGAGCCACAGGGCCGGGTACGGCCAAGTACGGATGGTCCGCATCGGATCCGTGCCCCACGCCTCCCGCGCCTGACCCCCCTCCGCGGCCGATGGCGGCCAACGGAACACGCCGCCCGCGACCCACCCGACGACCGCGAACAACACGCCCATCGTCAGGAAGGTCGGCGGCAGTCGGAAGGCCTGCTCGTGCGGAGCCCCGTCCAACGCCGCGGCGATCGCCGGCGCGAACACCAGCGAACCCGCGCCGAACCCGAAGACCCCGACGCCGCCCATCAGGCCCTTTCTTTCGGGGAACCAACGGATCAGGGTGGCGACCGGCGTTGGATAGGCGACCCCCGCACCGAGTCCGCCGATCAGACCGTAGCAGACCGAAAGCCCGAGCGCCGAGCGCTGCAGCGAGGCCAGCGCCAGACCGGTCAGCAGCAGCAACCCGCCCATGCGGGCCACCGTCCGCGGACCCAGCCGATCCAGCAGCGAGCCGCCGATCCAGATCCCGAACGCGTAGGCGAACAGGAAGAAGCGGAACGGAGCGGCGGTCTCCTCGTAGCTCCAGCCGTAGCCTCGTTCGAGCGGCGTCCGGAACACGGACCACGCGTACACCGAGCCGAGGCACAGCTGGAGCGAGACCGCCGCGACGACGATCGGCCAGCGCTTCTCAGGCCTGCGTGAGGTGTCCGCTGAAGTACGAGTCGTAGGCTCCGAGGTCGAGGTAGCCATTGCCGCTCAGGTTGAACAGGATCACGCGCGGCTCACCGGCCTCCTTCGCCTTCAGCGCCTCGTCCACGGCGGCGCGGATGGCGTGCGAGGACTCGGGCGCGGGAATGATCCCCTCGCAACGGGCGAACTGCACCGCGGCCTCGAAGCAACGGATCTGGTCGTAGGCGACCGCCTCGATCTGGCCCAGGTGGTACAGCAGCGACACCAGCGGCGCCATGCCGTGATAGCGCAGCCCGCCCGCGTGGATGGACGGCGGCATGAAGTCGCTGCCGAGCGTGTACATCTTGAACAGCGGGGTCATCTTGGCGGTGTCGCCGAAGTCGTAGCGGTACTCGCCCTTGGTCAGCGTGGGGCACGAGGCCGGTTCGACCGCCACCACGCGCACCTGCCGACCCGCGAACTTGTCGGCCAGGAACGGGAACGCGATGCCGGCGAAGTTGCTGCCGCCGCCCACGCAACCGATCACGACGTCCGGGTACTCGCCGGCCATCTCCATCTGCTTGCGGCACTCCTGGCCGATCACCGTCTGGTGCAGCAGCACGTGGTTCAGCACGCTGCCCAGGGAGTAGCGCACGTTCTTGTGCGTGACGGTGTCCTCCAGCGCCTCGCTGATCGCGATGCCGAGGCTCCCGGGGCACTCGGGATCCTCTTCGAGCAGCTTCCGGCCGTACTGCGTGTAGTGGCTGGGGCTGGCATGCACCTTCGCGCCGAACGTGTGCATCATCGAGCGCCGGTACGGCTTCTGCTTGTAGCTGACGCGCACCATGTACACCGTGCACTCCAAGCCGAACATCTGGCAGGCCATCGAGAGCGAGGAGCCCCACTGTCCGGCGCCGGTCTCGGTGGCCAGGCGCTTGACGCCCGCGATCTTGTTCAGATAGGCCTGAGCCAGCGCGGTGTTCAGCTTGTGGCTTCCCACGGGGCTGGTGCCCTCGTACTTGAAGTAGATGTGCGCCGGTGTGCCGAGCGCCCGCTCCAGGTTCAGCGCGCGGTAGAGGGGCGTCGGCCTCCACAGAGCCATTCCCTCGAGCACCGGCTCGGGGATGGGGATCCAGCGGTCCGAGGCCACCTCCTGCTCGATGATCGGGCCGGGGAAGATCGCCTCGAGGTCCTGCGGCCCGGCCGGCTGGTTGGTCGCGGGGTGCAGGGGCGGATCGGGCGGCACCGGAAGGTCGGCGACGATGTTGTACCACTGGGTCGGGATGTCGCTCTGGCTGAGGAGGAACTGGCGTCGGTCCATGGGAGCTCCACACCGCGCGGGCTTGGGGACCTCGCGCGGCTGCCCCGATTCTACACGAGCCTTCGGCGGCTCGTCACACCCACGTGCTGGCGCGGCGGAAGATGCGGTCGGTGACCGGCCTCCTCAAGTGGGCGAACACGAAGTCCGGGTAGCCGACCATGAAGTCGAGCTCGTAATCCGGGGGCGGGCCGATCAGCACGAGCTTGACGTCCCTGGCCGCGGGGTGGCCCATCTTGGCCTCGGCGAAGCGCTCGTACCCGGCGATCTTGTGGGGCTCGTCGAGCGTCGAAACGAGGTCGACGAAGAGCATCGCCGCACCGTCGCACGCGTCCAGCGCGGCGCGCCAGTCGTCGTACACCTCCAGGACGTCGGGCTCGGCGATCCCGACCCTCGCGGCCTCCTCCAGCTCCGGCTCCTTCGTGAACAGAACGAAGCGCATCCCGCGAACCTCCCTGCCGGATTATGCGGCATGAGCGCGGGCGACCGAAAGGGGGAAGCGGGGACGAAGTGCCCACCGCCCCTCGCCGAAGGCCCCATCCTGCGAACGGAGGAACAGCAACCAGCGTTCAATTAGCTGTCGGCCCAGCCGATCCAAGGAAAGGTCCATGAGCAACAGCGCCACCTGCACGATCCGAACGGAGAGCGACCGCCGACGGTTCGAGGAACTCGTCGAGGCTACGCGCAGGCAGGCGTGGACCATGGCCAAGCGCCTCGCCGGCGACTCCAACGACGCCGACGACCTTCTGCTGGAAACGTACGCGAAGGCCTGGAGGGGGTTTGCCTCCTATTCTCCCGAAAGGCCCTTCGCGAACTGGCTGCTGCGCATCATGCAGCACGCCCACCTCGATTCCCGCCGCCGCGCCAACCCGATCCGCAAGGCCGAGTCGCTGAACTCGATGGTCAGCCCCTCCGATGGCGAGGTCCAGGAGATCCAGGTCGCCGACCCATCGGCCGGCCCCGACGAGCAGCTGTTCCGCAAGCAGCTCCGGGAAGAGCTGGACTCCTGCCTGGACCAGCTGCCGAAGATGTACCGCGATGCCATCGTGATGTGCGACTTCGACGGCCTGACGTACAGCGAGATCGCCGAGGCCCAGGGAACCACGGTGGGCACCGTCCGCTCCAGGATCCACCGGGGCCGGAAGCTTCTGCGCGAGCTCCTTCTGGCCCGTTCCGGCGGATTCTCGAAGATGTACGCGTAGCGCCCCGAGCGGCGCGCGCTAGGCATCGCCCAAAATGCGGGCGACGCCATGAAAAAGATCGCCTTCATCGGTGCGGGCAGCTTTGGGTTCACCCGGGGACTGGTCCGCGACATCCTCTCGTTCCCGGCGCTCAGCGACTCGACCATCGCGCTGATGGACATCGATCGCGAGCGGCTCGACTTCATCACCCGCGCGGTCCAGCGGATCGTCGACGCCGGCGGCTACCCGGCCAAGGTGGTCAGCACGCTGGACCGGCGCGAGGCTCTCGACGGCGCCGACGGCGTGGTCACGACGATCCTGCAGGGCGGGCCCAGGGTGTTCCGCACGGACATCGAGATCCCCAAGAAGTACGGGATCGACATCAACGTGGGCGACACGCGCGGCCCCTCCGGCATCTTCCGTTTCCTGCGCACGCTCCCGCCGATGCTCGACATCGTTCGGGACATCAACGAGCTGTGCCCGCACGCCGTCTACCTGAACTACACCAACCCCATGGCGATGCTGTGCCGCGCCATGCAGGGCGAGTTCCCGAACCTGAAGATCAGCGGCCTGTGCCACAGCGTGCAGGGCACCGCCGAGATGCTCGCCCGGTGGATCGGCGCGCCGATGGAGGAGATCACCTACCTGTGCGCGGGCATCAACCATCAGGCGTTCTACATCCGCTACGAGTGGAACGGCAAGGACGCCTACCCGCTGATCCGCGAGGCCGTCCAGAAGCCCGAGATCTACAACGAGGAACAGGTGCGGAACGAGATGTTCCTGCACCTGGGCTACTACGTCACCGAGAGCAGCGGGCACAACTCCGAGTACAACGCCTGGTTCCGCAAGCGGCCGGACCTGATTGAGAAGTACTGCACGCACGGGACCGGCTGGAACCCGGGCCACCACGCCTACATCCTGAACGAGTATCTGCGGGCCGAGGACACCTGGCGCGACCACATCCAGGAGGAGCTCTCGAAGCCGGTGAACCTGGAGCGCGGCCACGAGTACGCCTCGTACATCTTCAACGCCTGCTTCGGCGACGGCGAGCTGTTCGAGTTCAACGGCAACGTGCGCAACTTCGGTCTGGTGGACAACCTGCCGTACGGCTGCTGCGTGGAGGTTCCCGTGCTGGCCAGCAAGCGGGGCCTTGACCCGATGCACGTGGGCAAGCTGCCGCCGTCGGTGACGCCGCTGGTGCACAACAGCGCCCTGTGCGAGGAGCTCGCGGTGGAGGGAGCCCTGGAGGGCGACCCCGAGAAGATCTTCCACGCGGTGCTGTACGACCCGCTGACCCAAGCGATGTGCAGCATGCAGGAGACCCGCGACATGGCGAACGAGATGTTCGCCGCCAACGCGGAGTACCTCGGCTACTTCCGGTCGCTGAAGGTCTAGCCCCATCGGGGAGCGGCAGCGCGGGGCGGGGCGCCGGCGGCGCCCCGCCCCGCGGCCATCCGACGGGACCTTGGGCCCGCTTCGAAGGCCCATCCCTGCGCCGAAGGCCCGGCCCGCCTCAAGCAGGTCCGCTATACTTTCAACCGTGGTCGAGACGCGGCGGGACGGGCTGCTGCGGCGGCTGGCGCGACTCGCGCCGGCGCTGCTTGCTTGCCTCGGTCTTGCCTTGGCCGGCTGGCCCAGGACCCCTCCCGGCCGCCACTGCCCCACGGCCCCCGTCCAAACGGTCGTGGAGACCCGCGTGGACTGCTGCGGCAAGGTGGTCCGCGTGGAGCGCAAGCTGAAGCCCGGCGAGTCCTCCTTCGTGCAGTGCCGCTGCGCGGAGAAGAAGACTCAGGAGGCTGCCGACAGCGGGTCAATATCCGCCCCGCTGAGCCTGTTCGGCCCGCCGGATCCGTGCTGGACCCTGGGGGGCTATCTTCTGGCCGCGCCGGAAGCGCGGAGGCCCGATGCGCCGGAGCGGGCGCGCTCCAGGCCCCACGCGCCCCCCCCCCTTCCTCCGCGCGTCGCGTGATCCCAACGGTTGCGCTCGTCTTCGCCCTCGCTGGCCGGATTCGGCCCCGGGGCCACGACCGACCCTTCGCGGGATCACGAAAGCATGACCAAGAAAGCCTTCACTCTGATCGAACTGCTCGTTGTCATCGCGATCATCGCCATCTTGGCGGCGATCCTCTTCCCCGTGTTCGCGCAGGCCAAGCTCGCGGCCAAGAAGACCGCGGACCTGAGCAACCTCAAGCAGATCGGCCTGGCTCTGATGCTGTACGCCAACGACTACGACGACTGGGGTCCCATGGTCAAAATGATGGGCGCGCACCAGATCAGTTGGGTCGAGGAGCTGCAGCCCTACAGCCGCGCCCGCCTCCTGAACCGCTCGCCCTTGGACGACTCGCCCGAGTGGGCCAAGGGCACCCGCTGGACCTCGTACGGCCTGAACGCCTACTTCGAGGCGCTCCACCCGCCGTACTACGGAATGTCGCTGGCGGAACCGACGGACCCGGCCCGGACGGTGTTCGCCGCCCCGATGCGCGACCACCTGAAGGGCCTGACCCCCCGGGTGACCGTGAACCCCGACCACTTCATGCCGATGTTCTGGGGGACCCCCGCCAAGGTGCCCTCGTACATGGGCGGCACGATGATCCATATGCGGCAGTGGGACGCGATGCGCGGTCTGCCGCGCTCGCTGTGGTACGACATCGACGGTCGGCGGGCGAACTACCTGTTCGCCGACGGCCACGCCAAGAACCACGCGTTCGAGGAGACCTGGAGCCAGAACACCGGCCTGCCGCCGCACCGGGACTGGTACGACCCCAAGACCGACGCGAAGTAGCGCCCCGGCCGAGCCGTCCAACAAGGAGGGGAGGGGGCGCCTTCGGCGCCCCCCTCCCCTCCCTCGGGCTCCCGAGCCGATCAGGCCGGCGGGAGCAGGTGCTCGAACTTGGGGAACCGATCGGCGAACTCCTGCCGGTCCACGTCCTTCAGCCCGCGGCGGATGGCCCGCTGCAGGATCGGGTTGGGGTTCTCCAAGATCGTCTCCTGGATGTCGCGCTCGATCTTGTCGCCGCGGCCGAAGCGGCTCGACACCTCCTCGCCCATCAGGAACCCCACGACCTCCCTCGGCTTCAGGTGGATGCTGTCCACAACCGACCAGCGCTCCTCGCCTTCGTCGTCGTCCTCGAGGGGGTGGAAGTAGTTGAAGTGCGCCCAGAAGCGGATGTGGACGTCGCCCCGCTTCCACATGCGCAGGGTCCAGTCCGGGCAGTCGTAGGTCTCCCCCGGCTGGGCGAAGTTCGGATAGTCGTACAGACCCATCTCGTTGCTCCTTGCGGTTCGCGGGTTGCGCGCCCCGCACGTTCTTCTTCTGGCGAAGCGTTCCGAACCGGCCGCGCGGAGGGCCCGCCCGGCCTGGTCGGGAACAGGCGGCTCAGTCGTTCGGCAGGCACTCCTTGAGACCCGGGAAGCGCTCCAGGACCGCGTCCCGACCCGCCTCTTGCAGCTGCCTCCGGAGCGACTCCCTCAGGGCCGGATTGTCGAGCTCCAGGATTTCCCCGAGAATCGACTCTCCGTGCTGGGTTCCGGCGAATTCGGGCACGCGTTCGGTCAGGCCAGACCCGAGGAAGAAGCGGAGCACCTCGTCGCGGCTCAACCGGATCTCGTCCCGCAGGCGCAACCACTCGCACTCTTCGTAGAGGAGGTTGCCGAAGCGCACCGAGCCCATGCGCCTCTCGTAGTCTGCGAACAGATCTTCGTAGTGATCTCCCTTCTCCTCGCGCAGCTCGGCCACCGCCATCCAGAAGCCGGTCTCGAGCGCGACCTCGTCGAACAGCGGTCGCCGCTGTACGTCGGGCTGCGAGGACGCCTCGCCGGAATCGTCGGCGTCCCACACCGTCTGCTCCAGACGCCACCGGCCGTCCCGGTACACGAAGTCGCAGTACCGCGCCAGGAACAGCCCTCGGTCGTCGGCCAAGTCGCCGAGGTGCCAGCGCAGGTAGATCGCGGCCTTGGAGCGGCGCTCGTGGACCATCCAGTCGACGAGGGCGTCCGCGGCCTCGCTCTCCGCCTCCCTCCGCTCCTCCCAGCGCACGAGCCGGTCGCCGATGAGGAGGATCACGTCTCCGGACTCCTCGGCTCGGACGAGCCAGGTCGGAACTCCTCCCGGGTTGTTGTCCTGTTCGCGTTTCCCGTGGTTCCCTGGAATCTTCATCGGGCTTTCCTCGTTTGGTCGGTTCGGTCGCTCCCTGCAGCGATCGTCTGCTCGCTGGCGTTCAGAGAGCTCGCTCGTCCTCCAGCAGGTGCTGGAACTTCCGGTATTGGTCGCGGAAGGACTCTCGGTCTTCCTCGCTCAGAAGCCTCAGCTGCTCCCGGATGGACTGCTGCAGCGCCTCGTTCTCCAGCTCCAACACCTCACTGAAGAGGCTTCTAGCTTCCTCGTACTCGTCGCCGCAGTAGCCCACTTCTGAGATGCGGTCCGACACAGGACGCACGTCGCTCCGCCGGAGCGCCGGGTCCTCGGGCTCCCACCCGAGGAATGCTTGGACCACGTTCTCCCGACGCACGCGGCAGACGAATCTCCTATCAGTGAGGGTATATCCGTTATAGACTCCCCCGTACCAACCGCAATTGGCCTCTACTTGGCCGACCTTTTTCCAGTAAGAATGGCGTACTACATCATCGTCCTTGCACCACTCCAGAAGGCCAACGAAACTATCAAATTCACGCCCGAATTCCTCCTTGGCCCAGTCGAGCCTCTGCTGCAGTTCCGGCGGATCGTAGTTCGGACTGAGCGCCGGCACCTCCGAGCCTTCGGGCGCCAGGTCTCGGAGGTTGACCACCCGGTGGAAAACGTCCCGCTCCCCGGCCGCCGGAGCAGCGCCAATCCCACGCGTCTGCGTTGCGAACCACCCCTGCGGACGAGCGAGGTCCCACCTCGTCTGAATCAGCACGGTGCTCTCATCGCGATCGAGGTACCAGCGGTGCCGCTCTTCGTCGAGGAGATGGAAGATCTGGCAGTGCTTCAGGATGTCATCAGAATCAAAGTAAGATGCCAACCAATCCTTCTTCGCAGTGTCCCAGTAATTGTCCGGGTCGCATGTCTTACCAAACCGAAGGCTATCAGACACGTCGTCCCCACAGAGTAGGAAGAAGAAGTCCGTCCAGGCATAGCGTTCCGGGTGTTCCTCCACATAGTGGCTTGCCAGATCGTAGGCAGAGGGCTCGGGAAGGTCGAGCCCAGCCAGCATCTCACCCCTGAGACTGACCTCGACCGTCACCTCGACGTTGCCCTCCTCGTCGCAACAGACGTAGAACGAGTAATCGCTCGGGTCCCAGTCGCACATCGGCATCGGATCTTCTCCCTGCGGGGCGTCTTCGCGCGCCCCACAGAGATTCCTTCCGACCGGCCTCGCGGATTCCGCCGCGGTGGGCGGTCCGGTCCCTCAAAACCGGCGAAACTGCGGGGGTCAGCCAGAGCGCAGGGGGGCCGCCTGGGGGTGACGGCTCGGAGGATGAAGCCTCACAGACCGAGCGGCGGGGGCGCCCATGGGACGCCCCCGCCGCCTCGCCGTCCGCCTCGCGCCTTCAGGCCTGCGGAAGCAGATGCCCGAACTCCGGATACTCAGAGAGGAACTCCTCGCGGTCCACGGTCTTCAGCTGCTCCCGGATCGCCCGCCGCAGGCCCTCGTCGTCCATCTTCAGCACGCGACGGAACAGCCCCTGGGCGCACTCGAACTCGTCCGAGCAGTAGCTCGCGCTCGAAAGCGCCGCGGCCATCCTGCCGTCTCGGAAGAAGCCGACGACCTCCTCCTTCGGAATCGTGAGGTTCAGCGTCTCCTCCGTGAAGTAGGTACCGTCGAACATCACCGAATTCGGCACATCGCCAACATCGATCGGTCCATGCTCCGCCAGGTACATCGAGTGCAGAGTCTCGTAAAGATCTTCCTCGCATTCGATCTCGCTGCGGATGTCCTCGATCGCTTCCGCGACCAACCGGTCGAGGAACTCCTGGTCGAAGCAGGGCCGGAGAATGGGGGCCTTCGGCGGCTCGGGCTCCCCGGTGGCATCGGCCGCGTCCGTGTTCGCGTCATCGGTCTCTTCGTCGGGCATGTCCAGCACCCTCTCTGAAGAGGCCTCCTGTTGCTTCCCGAGCTCGAAGCCCATCTTGTCTAGCTTCTCAACAAGGAGGTTTACGGCAGTTGGCCCCTCCTCCTCCTCCTCCTCCTCCTCCTCCTCTCCGTCTTCTTCCTCGCTCTCCTCGTCCTCGTCCGGGTAGACCTCGTCCCACCGGGTCTGCACGAGCCTCCACTCGCCGTCCTCGCCCTCCTTCAGTTTGCAGTAGTCCAGCACGCCGTAGCCCTCGTCGTCCGTCTCCCGTTCCAAGCGCCTCTCCAGCTCGTACTGGGCCATCCAGCTGCAGTCGGAGAACAGGTAGTCGAACAGCGTCTCCGCGTCCACGGCGTGATCGGGATCGACGTCGTAGCAGCTCGCGTCCCTCGTTTCATAGCCCGCCCGAACGACCACGTCTCCGTCCTCGTCGCAGTCCAGCTCCACGAAGAAGTCGCCCCGGTTCCAGTCATCCATCGGCATGGTTCTTGCTCCTCGCGGGTTGCGGCCTCGCCCCCCCACAAGGTTCTCTTCTGGCGACGGCCCAGGTTCGGGCCGGTTCGCGCGGCGGCTCGGGAGAAGGGCAGACCTCAGAGCCCCAGCCGAGGCCAGAGCTCGTCCACCCGGCGGCGGACGTCGTCGGCCATCCGGATCAGCTTGGGGTACGGGCGGGAGAAGCCGTTCTCGCCGGGCAGCTTGTGCGTGCAGTCGAAGCCGATCTTGCCGCCGAAGCCCTCGGCCGTCGCGGCGTGGTCCAGCTGGTCGACCGGCCCCCGGCTGAACAGCGCGTCCCGCCCCGGGTCGCAGTTGGCTCCGATGCGGAAGATCACCTCGTCCAGGTTCTGCACGTCGCAGTCCTCGTCGAACACGAACACGAACTTCGTGAACGCCAGCCCGCCCAGGCCCCACACCGCGTTCATCACCTTGTAGGCGTGGCCGGGGTACTTCTTGCGGATGGACACGAACGCCATGTTGTGGAAGCAGGCCTCCACCGGCAGGTTTATGTCGACGATCTCCGGCACGCTCAGCCGGATCAGCGGCAGGAAGATCCGCTCGACGGCCTTGCCCATCCAGCCGTCCTCCATCGGAGGCACGCCCACGATGGTCGCCGGATACACGGCCTCGCGCCGCATGGTCAGGGCGGTCAAGCGGAACACCGGGAAGTCCTCGGCGAGCGAGTAGTAGCCGGTGTGGTCGCCGAAGGGCCCCTCCAGCGCCCGCTCGAACGGGTCCACCGTCCCCTCCAGCACGATCTCGGCGTCGGCGGGGACCATCACGTCCACGGTCTTGGCGCGGACCATACTCACCCGCTCCCGGCGCAGGAACCCGGCGAACAGCATCTCGTCGATGCCCGGCGGCAGGGGCGCGATCGCCGAGAACGCCAGCGCGGGGTCGCCGCCCAGCGCCACGCACACCTCGATCGGCCTGCCGCGCTCGCCGGCCGCCTCCAGGTGCCGCGCGCCCGTCTTGTGCATCTGCCAGTGCATCCCGCACTCCCGAGGGCCGCGCACCTGAACGCGGTACATGCCCACGTTGCGCTTGCCCGTTTCCGGGTCGTGCGTGAACACCATGGGAAGCGTGAGGTAGGGTCCGCCGTCCTCGGGCCAGCAGGTGAGCACCGGCAGGCGGCCCAGGTCGATCTCGTCGCCGCGCAGCACGACCTCCTGGCACGGCGCGTCGGATACCGGCTTGGGAGGGGCGCCCTTCAGCTCCTTGGCGACTTCGATCAGCTTCTGCAGCGCCGCGACCGGACCCTTTGGGATCTCCGGCTTCAGGAGGGCCTCGATCCGCTGGGCGTGCTCCTCGAAGTCCTCCACGCCCAGCGCGAGGGACATCCGCCGTCTGGAGCCCATGGTGTTGATCGCCACGGGGTGGTCGTACCGGACGCTGCCCTGCGGCGCGGCGCCGGGATGGATCGAGGGACGGCCCATCTCGGCCGAGGCCGGATCCGGCGTGCCGTAGCGGTGCGCCGGCCCGACCACGTTCTCGAACAGAAGCGCCGGGCCCCCGGCTTTCATCACGCGGTCCGCGATCTCCGTGATCTCCAGGTACGGCGACACGGGCTCGCGGATGCGCCGAAGCTCCCCTTTGGATTCCAGCAGATCCAGGAACGCACGGAAGTCGCGGTGGGCCATACGCAAGAGTCTACGCGAGCCGGCGCCCCGACATCCGCCGAAGCGGGAGGCCGCCTCCGCACGTCCCTATCTGTGGTATGGCTCCTCTGCGTTTCCTCGGCAGCTTGGCGGCGTTCTGCGCCGCGGCGGTTTCGCTCACCGCGACCGTCTTGGTTCCGGCCGGACTGAGCGTGAGGCTCGAGCTCGACCAGGATCTGTCGTCCAAGACTGCGCGCGCGGGCGACCGGGTCCGCCTGCGCGTGGTGGACGACGTGACGGTGGGCAAGGACGTGGTCATCCAGAAGGGCACCCGCGTCACGGCGGTGGTCGCCGAGGCTCGACCGCGCGGCCGCTGGGGCAAGAACGGCATGATCCGCCTATCGCTGTTGCCCGTGCAGTCCGTGGGCAAGGCGACCATCCCCTTGCAGCCCCGCCAGAAAGGCAAGGAGTTCCAAGGCAGCCGCACCGACCAGGCGGCGATCGCCACCGGCGGGGGTTTGGTGCTGCTCGGCCCGGTCGGGCTGCTCGGCGGGGCGTTCATCCCCGGCAAGGACGTGGAGCTGGGGAAGGGCGCCAAGCTCGAGACCGAGGTGGCGCGGGACACCGAGGTGGACCTGCCAAACAAGCCGGTCGGAGAGGATTCCGGCTCGTGAATCCGCCTGCGCCGGGCGTGTAGACTCGGCGCCATGCGCCGCACGACCGGGGTAACCCTCGCCGCCGTCCTGCTCGCCGCCTGCGCTTGGTCCGACGACCGACCCACCACCTATGTGGTGGGCACCGCGCACCTGGACACCCAGTGGCTCTGGACCATCCAGGACACGATCTGGGAGCACATCCCGAAGACGATGCGCCACAACCTGGAGGCGTTCGTCCGGCACCCGGACTACGTGTTCAGCTTCGAAGGCTCCTTCCGCTACCGGCTGATGAAGGAGTACTACCCGGACCTCTACGCGCAGGTGAAGCGTCGCGTGGCCGGCGGACGGTGGCGCGTCGCCGGCAGCTGGGTGGACGCGGTGGACGTCAACGTCCCCTCGCCCGAATCGCTCATCCGCCAAGCCCTGTACGGCAACGGCTGGTTCCGCCGGGAGTTCGGCAAGGCCAGCGCCGACGTGTTCCTTCCCGACTGCTTCGGCTTCGGAGCGGCGCTGCCCACGGTCGCGGCCCACTGCGGGCTCAAGGGGTTCTCCACGCAGAAGCTCACGTGGGGATCGGCGGCGGGCATCCCGTTCCCGGTCGGCCAGTGGGAGGGCATCGACGGTTCCCGCATCGTGGCGGCGCTCGACGCGGGGTCCTACGTGGGGGACTGCGGCCCCGATTGGGACCGCGCCGACTGGCTGCTCGACGCGATCCGCAGGGCATCCGCCGAGGGAGGACCCAAGGTGGCCTACCGCTATCACGGCGCGGGCGACACCGGTGGAGGCCCCTCCGAGAAGTCCCTCGCGAACTTGGACGCCGCGATGCGAGGGGGCGGGCCGATCCGCGTGCGCAGCGCGGCCTCCGACCAGCTGTTCCGCGATCTCACCCCGGCCCAAGCCGCCAAGCTGCCTCTGTACAAGGGCGAGCTGCTGATGACGGCGCACGGCACCGGCTGCTACACGTCGCAGGCGGCCATGAAGGAGTGGAACAAGAGGAACGAGCTGCTGGCCGACGCCGCGGAGCGGGCCGCCCTGGGCGCCTGGCTGCTTGCGGGCAAGCCCTATCCCCGAACCACGCTCGAGGATGCGTGGGTGCGCTTCCTTTGGCACCAGTTCCACGACGACCTCACCGGAACGAGCATCCCCCAAGCTTATGAGTTCTCTTGGAACGACGAGCTGCTGGCGATGAACCGCTTCGCCGACGTGCTGGTCTCGTCGCTCGCCGCCTGGTCGGCGCGGATGGACACCTCCGGGCCGGGCTTGCCGCTGCTGGTGTTCAACCCCTCCGATCGGCCCCGCTCGGACCTGGTCCGCGTCTGGCTGCCGGACAAGGCGGGCTGGGTCGCGGTCGGCCCGGACGGCGGTCTGGAGCCGGTGCAGGTTCTCTCGCGGGCTGGGGGACGGGTGCTGGCGGCGTTTCGGGCGGAAGCTCCGGCGGTGGGCCTGGCCGTGTACGGCCTCCGCTCCGGCTACCAGCTGCGGATCGACCAGCGTCTGAAGGCGGACGACCGCACGCTGGAGAACGACCGGCTGCGCGTGCGACTGGACGCCAACGGCGACGTCGCGAGCGTCTACGACAAGAAGCTGCGGCGCGAGATGCTGCGCGCACCGATCCGATTGCAGATGCTCGAGGACGTCTCCCCACACTGGGCGGCGTGGGAGGTCCTGTACGAGGCCGTCACCAAGGCTCCGCGCGAGCACGTCGGCGCGCAGGGCGGAACCAGGCTGGTCGAGATCGGCCCCCTGCGGGCCACCATCGAGAGCCGGGACCGCCGGGCTGGGTCGGCGTTCGTGCGGCGCGTCAGCCTGGAGGCCGGCGACAGCGCGCGCCTGGACTTCGAGGTGGAGGTCGACTGGCGGTCGCGCGGGACTCTGCTGAAGGCCGCCTTTCCGCTGGCGGTGCCGACGGCGCGAGCCACCTACGACCTCGGCCTCGGAGCGATCGAGCGCGGCGTGAACACCCGCCCACTGTACGAGGTCCCCGCCCAGGAGTGGGCCGACCTGAGCTCCGGCGACGGAGCGCTCGGCGCGGCGATCCTGTCGCAGGCGAAATAAGGTTGGGACCGGCCGGAGGAGGGCACGCTGCGCCTGACCCTGCTCCATACGGCGGACGGTCGGGGCAACTGGGGGTTCCAAGAGACCAACGACTTCGGGCGGCACACGATCCGGTTCGCGCTGCTGCCGCACGCCGGCGACTGGCGGGGCGAGGCTTGGCGGGAGGCCCACGAGTTCAACCGGCCGCTGATGGCGTTCGAGACGGAGTCCCACCCGGGCGACCTCGGGCGCGCCTTCGGCCTCGTCCGTTCCGTTCCGGAGGGAACCACGCTCTCCGCGCTGAAGCTGGCGGACGGCGGCGACCGGGTAGTCGCGCGGCTGTTCCAGCGGACCGGCCGGCCCGTGCGCGGCGAGCTCCGACTCGCCTTGCCCGTGCGCCGGGCCCTGCCGCTGTTCGGCGACGAGCAGCCGATGCACGGCGCCCCCGTGCCCGTGCGGAACGATGCGGCCAGCCTCTCGCTCAGACCGTTCCGGCCGCAAACCCTCGCTCTGACCGTCGCCGCAGCCCCCCGCGGAGCCGAGGCGACGGCGCAGACCCTGCGCCTGCCGACCGACGCCGACGCGGCGGCCCTCCGGCTCGACGCTCAAGGCCGCACGATCCCGCGGGCGTTGTGGCCGTCCGCCGTCGAGTCCGGCGGAGTCGCGTTCGACCTCTCCTCCGGCAAGGTGGCGGTGTGCCGGGGCCAGACGATCGCCCTGCCGAGGGGCGCGGGAGGGCGGCTCAGCCTGCTCGCCCTGAGCCTCGGCCCCGCCGTGCGGGCTGAGTTCCGGTTCGGCGACCGGACGATCGAGCGGCTGGTGCCCCGAGGGTCCGGTTGGATCGGCCAGTGGTGGAAGCCCAAGCCCGGCGGAGAGGGCGAACTGAGCCCCGCGTTCGTCCCACCGGCGCCCGTGGCTTGGTACGCGACGCACCTCGATCGGCCCGACGGCTCGTTCGAGCCCTACCGCTTCGCCTACCTGCACCGGATCGACCTGCCGATCCCCTCCGGCGCCACGTCGCTGACCCTGCCCGACGACCGTCGGGTGGCGGTGGCGGCCGCCGTGCGCTGGTCGGCCCCGCCGCGCGTGGAGCCCGCGGAGCCGATCGTGCGCTGACCGCGTAGGAACCGTCGTGGGATCGTTCGTCGCTTGGTTGGGCTTCGTGGCGGCGTCGTTCGGCGCCGGCGCGATCGGCGGGTTGGCGACGGGACCGGCGATCCCGGGTTGGTACGCCGGCCTGGCCAAACCCTCGTGGAACCCGCCCGGCTGGGTGTTCGGCCCGGTCTGGACCGCCCTTTACCTGCTGATGGGTACCGCGGCGTGGGTGGCGTGGCGCGCCGGCGCCCCCGCCTCCGCGTGGTGGGCGTTCGGGATCCAGCTCGCGCTGAACGCCCTGTGGTCGGTGCTCTTCTTCGGCCTGAAGCGCCCCGACTGGGCCTTGGCCGAGATCGTCCTGCTGGCCGCCGCGATCGCCTGGTGCGCGGTGCGCTTCGGCGCGGCGAGCCGGCTCGCCGGATGGATGATGGCGCCCTACCTCGCGTGGGTGCTGTTCGCCACCGTGCTGAACGCCACCATCTGGCGCCTGAACCGCTGACCCGGCGGAGCCAGCGACCACCTTGGCGCTCGTCGCGGGCGCGCTCGTCGCGGCGATCCGTCGGCGCCGCTCCCGCTGACCGCCCTTCGGTTCGTTCGGGAAAGCGAGAGCGGGTCTGGGGGTTTCCCCCCAGACCCGCTCTTCCGTGCCACGGCCGGCCGTCAGGACGGCATCGGCAGGCCGAACGCCGCCAGCCACGCGCGCAGCTTCTGGATCCGGTTGGGGGAGTTCAGGTCCACCTGGAACGGCCGGCCCCGGGCGTCCACGATGATGCCGACCGTGCCGCCCTCCAGCTTCGCCGTCACCGGCTTGCCCTTGCCCGCGCCCACGTTGAAGCCTCGCGCCGGCTCGATGGTCAGCTCCTTGAACTCACCCCGGCCGCAGGGGATCACCGCGATCTGGCCGAACGGCACGCTCAGGCTGACGCCGTCGCCCTGCACGGTCACGCACGGCTCGCCCTCCTTGCCCGTGCCCACCGGTGCGATGCAGTGCCCGCACTTTACGATGCAGTCGTACTCGAACACCTGCTTGGCGGCCTCGTAGAAGTGCTCGCTCAGCACGCCCAGGTGCGGCATCATGAAGATCGAGTCCACCGTGAGCATCGTGATGCCCTCCGGCTGGTAGGCGTCCATCATCATCAGGGCGGACTGCGCCCGGCGCGGGGCGTGGCTCAGCACGCCGCCCGAGCCGATGATCATGTTCAGCTCCATCATCTTGACCAGCGTCTCGCCGGACGCCTTCTGGTCGAAGATCTGGCCCACGTCGCGCTGCTGCTGCATGCCGGTCAGGCCGCGCGCCAGCGTCTTGTGGTGCTCGAAGGCCAGCCGGAGCGCCTCGCGGGCCACCGCGTGCTCGATCAGCAGGTCCTCGTAGGTCTGCGGGATGGTCGTGGGGCGGATCATCTTGTTCCGCAGACGGTTGCGCACCTCGGCCGGGTCGATCGTGAACGGCACCCACCGGGCGATGTTCTCGATGCCCGTCTCCTTGAGCACGTTGCAGATCGAGTAGCTCATGCCCAGGTTCGCCGAGACGGTGCGGTTGTACACGCCGCCGAACACGGAGAACACGTCGGTCGTCGCGCCGCCGATGTCCACGCCCAGGATGTTGATCCCCTCCTGGTCGGCGTAGGCCTTCATCAGCTTGCCGACGGCGTTCGGCGTGGCCATGACCTCCTCGCTGGTCCACTCCAGGAGCTTGCTGTAGCCCGGCGCCTGCTGCATCACGTGCTCCAGGAACATTTCGTGGATCTCGTCGCGCGCCGGGTCCAGGTTCTCACGGTCCAGCGAGGGACGGAGGTTGTCCACGATCTTGACGGCGATCGAGTCGCCCAGCACCTGCTTGACCTCCTCGCGCGCCTCCTTGTTGCCGGCGTAGATGACCGGCAGCTTCATGTCGCCGAAGCGCGGCTTGGGGTCCGCGCGGTGCACGATCTCGGCCATGTCGATCAGGTGGCTCTTCGTGCCTCCGTCGGTTCCGCCGGACATCAGGATGATGTCGGGACGCAGCTGGCGCAGCCGCTCGACCTTCTGATAGTCCTTGCGGCCGTCGTCCACGGCGAGGGTGTCCATGAGGATGGCGCCCGCGCCCAAGGCGGCGCGCTCGGCCGACTCGGCCGACATCGCCTTGACCACGCCGGCCACCATCATCTGAAGGCCTCCGCCCGCCGAGCTGGTGGAGACGTACAGGTCGGAGGCCTCGAGCGGGTCCTGGCGCTGGTCCACGATCTGGCCGTTCTTGCGCAGGCGCCAGACCTTGCCGTCCTTGATCAGCCGGCGGCGTCCCAGCGGGAATCCCTGCGGTACCACCGTCTCGGTCAGCTCCTCCAGCTCGGTGATCGAGTTCAGCACGCCGATGGTCACGTCCTCGAACGGCTTCTCGACGGTCGTGGGAGCCTCTCCGCGCGCGACGAGCCGGTACTCGCCCTGCTCGTTCTGCTCGATGAGGATCGCCTTGGTGGTGGTGGAGCCGCAGTCCGTGGCGACGATGCGCTTGATGTCGGAGGGCATGGCAAGCATTATGGCTTGGGGCCCTCGAACCGGGCAACGGACCGATCCGTAGAACCCGGCATGGGCGCAGCCTTGACCGAAGAGCAGATCCTCGCGGCACTGAGCGAACTCCCCGGCTGGACCCTCGAAGGCGGGGAGATCGTGCTGGAGCGGGCGTTCGAGACCTACGCGGACGGCGTGCTGTTCGCCAACGGCGCCGCGGCGCTCGCCGAGGCGATGGACCACCACCCGGAGCTGACCATCGGCTACCGGCGCGTGCGCGTGGCGCTCTCGACGCACTCGGCCGGAGGGGTCACCGAGCTGGACTTGGAGTTCGCCCGCCGGCTGGGCTCTCTCGGCCGTTGACGGCCGCATCGGCTACAATCGCCTTTCGGGGGCGATTAGCTCAGCCGGTAGAGCGCCTCGTTTACACCGAGGATGTCGGGGGTTCGAGTCCCTCATCGCCCACCAGACGCCCGAGCGCCGTGGAAAGGCTCCGCGACCGGCCGATGCCGAGGCCGTGAATCGAAACGGAGGGCAAAGAGGCGCTCAGTCCGCTCCGACTCAGCGCAGAGGCTGGCGAGAGAGCCCCCAGGCCTCCAACAAACAGGGAGACTCCTTCGGCTGGGCGAATGGCTCCGGTTCGGACGCCCACTCGCAGGGCGGTGCGCCGCACGAGCCGCGCACGGTGAGGCGAACGGGCAGCCGGATCGTTTCCGGCGGCAGCAGCGGGCGCGCGATGCGCAGCAGCAGCCTGTCGACCGTCGCCTGCGCCATCTCCTCCCAGTCGATGTCCACCATGGTGATGCCCACCTCGGTCGCGCGGACCGGCGGCCACGTTCTGCCGAAAGCCACCAGCGCGAGGTCGTCGGGCACCCGCAGCCCAACCCGCCGAACGGCCTCCAGAACGTCCGGTAGCAGGAAGTCGTTGATCAGGAACAGCGCGTCCGGGCGGTCGGGATCGGCCAGCCTCCGTTCCAGGGCGAGCGTGTCCGGCTTGAGCGGCAGGCCGCTCGTCAGGCAGAAGCAGATGTCCCGCGCCCTCGGCTCCAGCCCCGAGTCGAACAGGCCTATGAGCCATCCGGAGAACCGCTGGTGGTTCACCTCCAGCATGTCCATCATGCCGGTGATGGCGATCCTCCTGCGGCCGAGCCGCGCCAGGTGTCGGACGGCCTCGCGCGCTCCGCCGAAGTTGTCGACCGTCACCAGGTCCGTCGCGACGGTCTGCAGGCTGTGGTCGAGCGCCACGACGGGCATATCCGCCATCAGCGGCTGGATCCGGGAGGCGTCCGGATAGCCGACCTTCGACCAGACGAGCGCGCCCGCAAAGCCGTGCTCGGCCGCGTATTCGATGCTGCCCTCGACCCCGTGGATCCGCGAGTCCAGGTGCACCAGGTGGTAGCCCCGCATCTGGAGCCGGCGGCCCACGGCGAAGAACAGGTCGCGCTGCATCCCGTCGCCGTGGTCGATGAACGCCACGTTCCTGGTCCGGGCCTCGATCGGACCGTGCTGCGCGATCACCCCCCGGTTGGGGCTGGCCTCGGCCCATCCGCTCTCGACCAGCGACGCCAAGGCTCTGCGCACCGTGCTCCGGCTGACGCCGAACTCCTCCTGGAGCTCCCGCTCGGTCGGGAGGATCGCGCCGATCGCGACCTCTCCGCGACGAATCCGATCGCGCAGCGTCTGCGCGATCAGCGGAGCTCCCTTCAAATCCTTCGTGCGTCTCGAACGGCGAAGCATCTTGCATCCCATTTTAGCGCGCCGTTCCGCTGGATGCCAACATTCTGAGACACAATTTGTGCCTTTGGATTGGCACCCTCGGTCGTGTGCTGTGTGCAAGCTGACCAGGTGCGGGGACGTTGCGCCGCCGCCCGTGACCCGCTAAACTGGCGCCATGGTCCTCGCGTCGCTTCTGTTGCTGGCGGGCGCGCCAGCCCTGCACCAACCCGACTCGGAGCCCGCGCGCGATCCGATGCGGCCCGTGACGGAGGTGCGCCGCGACGGCTTCCGGCTGCAGTGGTTCACCGCGTCCGCCTGTCCGACCCGGATCCAGCTGCGGGAAGGCGGCCCCCAGGCCGTCCTCTGGGCCAAGACCCCCAGGCCCGACCCTTGGAAGGGCTCCGGCGTTCGGACCATCGAGGCGCCGGGCGGGCCGAGGCGCTTCCACACCTTCGACGTCCGCGGGCTGAAGCCCGGGACCCGCTACTCCTACCGGATCTTCGACCCGGCCGCCGAGCCAACCGGCCAGGAGAAGCTGTGGGGGGCGGCTCCGCCCTGGAGGAGGGAGTACGCGGTCTCGACCCTCGCTCCAAAGGGGCGCAAGACCGTGATCCGCATCCCTGTGAAGGTGCTCCTAATGCCGAACGTGGTCGACGTCGCATCGGGCGCGAAGGTCGGCGCGCCCAACCCCGAGCAGGTCACGGACGAGCAGCTGCGCAAGGCGATGGACGAGGTCCGGCAGGCCGCCCTGTTCTACTGGGTGAACAGCGGCATGAGGCTCTGGATCGACTTCCGGTTCTTCGTCGACCGGCGGTGGCAGAGCTGGGGACCCGCGCCCGAGGACGCCGGCGCCTTCTACCGCGGGTGGCCGGTGTGCCGCAGCTGGGCGGGCGTAGACTACGCGCCGCCGGGCGGAGGAACGTTCACGTTCGTCGACACCAGGAACGCCGAGCGGGTCAGCCTCGAGCCCGTGGAGGAGGACGTGCCGTACGCCGGCCAGATCGAGATGGCCTGGCCCCGCCGATGGAACCCGACCTCGAAGCGGTGGGAGTTCCTCAACAGCGGCGGGGGAACGTTCGGCCCCGACGACTGGCCGCGCGGCGTGCCGGGCCGCTCGCAGTACTTCGGAGGCGGCGACATCGCCTGGCTCACCTGCCACGAGTTCCACCACCAGCTCGAGGCCTCCAGCGCCTTCAGCCTCGCCTTCCGCGAGGACGACCGGATCGTGTTCAACCATTACGCGCCGCGCCGCCGGACGAAGACGGCCGACGGCAAGGTCGAGGAGAACGCGTGGAGCACCTCCGGGCGCCACGGCGAGCACTGGGACGGCATGGCCTTTTGGGACCGCACCCTGACGGACGCCCAATGGCTGCGAACCTACTTCGGCGAGACGGTCGTCGTGGCCGACCGCGATGAGGACGGATTCCCCGACGACGACCCCCGCCTGCCCCTGGACGAGAAGAGGTTCGGCTCGCGGGCGGACCGCCGGCGCTCCGACGGGGTGCTCACCGACCTGGAGAAGGCGATGCTGAGCCACTGGATCCCCAACCCCCTGCAGTCCACCTGGGTCAAGGAGGGCACGCAGTACCGCCTGCCCAAGCCGCTCGCGCGGGATTCCGACGGCGACGGGCTGGAGGACGCGGTGGACCCGGCGCCCTTGGAGCCCTGGCCCAACTTCGTATGGCCGATGCGAGCCTCGGTCGACGGAGACGACGCCGAGTGGCGGGCCGTTCCACCCGCCGGCGAGATGGACCGGGGCGGCATCCGCTGGACTTACCGCCACGCGCACGACGAGGCCGCCTACTACGGCGCGATGCGCCTCTCGGGGCCCTGGAAGCGCGCCTACGTGACGCTCGACGGCGAAGGCAACGGGGTGTACTCCGGCCCCGGCGTGCTCGGCTTCGTCGTGCAGAACGGGGATTCCATCACCCTGGGCCGACACTTCGAGGAGCCGAAAGGCATCGTCTGGCGGGCGTCCCGCGACGGCGGCGACACGGTGTTCGAGTTCAGCATCCCCAACCGAGGGGAGGGTCCGTGGTTCTGGAGCCGGGGCGGGCGGGAGATCGGCGTGGTGCTCTACGTAGCCGACGACCGCGGCCGGGTGTTCAGCGTCCACGAGCCGTACCGACCGTTCTACTGCCTAATGCTGGAACCGACCGGCAAGACGCCGATGCCCGAGGCCGGCGCCCCGACCGACCTCGGTTCGGCGACGGACGAGCGCTCCTTCCGCCCCGGCTCGGACGGCCTCCAGGGTCGGCGAGGGGTGGCGCACGGAGGACGGCGCGTGGACCTGCGAGCGGGACGAGGAGGCGCTGCTCACGGTCCCTGTCGCTCCGTCGGTGGAGTTCGACCTTTGGGTCCGGATGGAAGCCCGCCAAGACGCGGTGCTGGGAGCGTTCGTGCCGAGCACCCGCACCCCAACGGCAGGGGAGGACTACATCGGCTTCGTCGGCGGCTACGGCAACACCGCGACCCGCCTGCGCCTCTTCGGCGAGGAGCGGGGCGACGCTGCCGCCGTCCTGACGCCGGGTCCCCACACGGTGCAGCTCTCGCGCCGGGCCTCGGGAGTGTGGCTGCTGCTGGACGGCAAGCCGGTCCTCTGGTCGCCGGATCCCAGCCCGACGGCGAGGGTGGACCGGCTGGCGGTCATCGGCGGATACGGGGGAAGGCAGAGGGTTCTCGAAGTTCGGTGCCGCATCGGTGGCCCCTGAGCGGCGGCGTAGCGGTTTCGGCCTCGAACCGTCTACTCGCTGGAACCGGTTCTGCCGATCCAATAGCGGAGAAACAACGATGGCCTTGCTTTCCTGTCTCGCGCTGATGGCCGCCTTTCCGGCTCCCGACCTCGAAGGCCTCGCCCGCAACGACCTGGCCGCCAAGCTCGGCCTCAAGCCCGCCGAGGTTCGGGTGGTCGAGTCCAAACCTGTCACCTGGCCCGACGGCAGCCTCGGCCTGCCCCGGCCCGGGGAGATGGCGACGATGGCCCTAGTGCCCGGCGCCCTGATCACCCTTGAGGCCAAGGGCAGGCGGTTCCGGTACGCCGCAGGGGGCTCGGCGGTCAAGTACGGCGGGCCGATCGAGCTGGACCGGTTCTCGCTGCTCTATCTGGAGCCGAACGAGAGCGACGCGAACCTGAACGGCAGCCTGATGCGCTGCTCGGTGGCGGGGACGAACCCGCAGACGGTCCTGTCTGGCGTGTCGTCCTTCGAGCCGGGAGGCAAGGGCCGCGTTCTGGCCACCAGGCGGACTTCGCGCTCCGGCTTCGAGCTGTGGCTCGCCGACGGCCGCTCGGGGCAGGCCCGCAGGCTGCATGCCGCCTCCTCGTACGGGCCGCTCGCGCTGGACGACCAAGGATCGCGGTGGGCCGCCGTGGCCCGGGCGCGCATCGGAGGAGGCTGGGACGTGGTGGTCGGGGATGCGTCGAAGGGTGCCGCCCAGACGCTCGACGGACCCGAAGGCGTCCTGATCGACCGGCTCGCTTTCCACAACGGGGAGCTGTCGGCGCGCTCCGGCCGCTCCTGGTGGCTCCGCACGGAGGCCGGGTGGGAGAAGGTCGGCACGGAGCCCAGCGAGTACGACGAGCGGGGATGGATGATGCTGAACCGCAGCTTCAGCCTGAGCGTCTCCAACGCGAAGGGTAAAGACGGCGCGCCGGAAACCGTGGTCGAAAAGACGCACTTCTCGGGCGGTTCGACCCCGGTGGCGAAGATCAACGGGTTGGAATTCCGTCGCATGGAGCCGCTGGCGGGCGGCTGGATCCTCGTGTGCGGCAAGCGCGGCGAGCAGGACGAGGCTTGGCTGGTTCAGATCGACGCCGGGTGGTCCCTGCCGGCCCTGCGGGGGAGGCTGGGCTCGGTCCGGGCGCTGGATCTGCCCGCGCCCCAGCCGCGTCCGGTCGCCGATCGCCCCTAGAGCCTGCCTCGCGCACGTTAGGGTCTCCAGCCGGGCTTCCATCGGCTGGACGGGGCCGGTTGCTTAGGCGATCGCACGGCGGTCCCGCTGTCCGAGTTGGACCGGTTGGCGGCGGTTGCGGAGCCGGGGGGACCATCCGCCCAGGCGCGTCGGCGGTTCCGAGCCGGAAGGGGTTTCGGTTCGCTGCAAGGCCGGGGTGCGCCTGCCCTCCCACGGCAGGTCAACCGATCAGGTGTCGTCACCCTGAGGCGCGGACCGAGGAAGCAGGCGTCCACGCCCGGGGTGGGCGATCATTGTGCGCCGCACAGGCTCGCATGCGGGCCACCGGCTCGCCACGCCACGCCCAGAAGAGGCGCCCTTGACACCGGCAGGCCGAACCGGGTTCAATCTTCTGCTGAACCGTGGGGGTATAGCTCAGCTGGGAGAGCGCTTGCATGGCATGCAAGAGGTCACGGGTTCAAGTCCCGTTACCTCCACCACGAAACTAAGGTGACGTTTCGTAGCTACTCCACGATCACCCATTCTTCAGACCAGCCGACTCCCGCAAGCAAGCTCTCCTCGTCAAGGGTCCGAACATTTGCTGGCAACCGCAACCTAACCTTGTGCACCTTCGGAGGCACCTGTCTAATCATGGTGAACTGTGAGCCGTGGGGCTGCCACGTGAAAAGATGCGATCCTCCAGCCCACCCTTCCAGATTGCTCCTCTTGTTCCATCTCCACTCCACTTCGCGTGGATCCACAACCCGAACGTCGTCCTCGAAGATAGCATTCTCCTCGAGAGTATCAGATCGTACTAATATGGCAAATCGCATATCGTGAAACTTGCTACCAACGGTGTTGACGCGCATATTCCAGATTGCCAGGACACCAGTGCCAACCTCTTGGGGATCATGGGACCTAGGGTCACTAATTCCCAGGGAATAGTCCAAACTATTTCTACCAACGATTAGCCTTATGACTTGTTGCCCATAAGGGTTTGAACACTTGACCGTTTTGGCTCCCCAGCACGTGCTGCCCTTCACAACGTCTTCCAATCCAACATTGCTCTTTTCCCACGTACCGCCCACCGCTTTGGCAAAGATACGCTCCCACTCCTCGCCTGCAAGCCCTCCATCTCCCCTCAGTAGCCGGTAATAGGTGAGGGATTTTCCGATGGACAGCAAAACATCCCGGCTCAAGTCATTTAGCTTGTGCACCCCATATCCACGACGGGCAGTCCTGATGCGGGGCTCAGGCATTTGCGACCTCCTGCGTATCCGCGTAGGAGGCACTCGTCTCCGAAGGAACATGCTGGAACAACGTGTCCAACACCCTTTCAAGCACCGCCGCTATCATTGGCACGGGGACCGCGTTTCCAGCCTGCCGCTTGACTGTCGAGTACGAGCCAGTGTAGACGAAGTCATCTGGAAACCCCTGGAGGCGCAGCATTTCTCTTTCCGTCAAACGACGCACGCCGTTGACAAGTAGATAGTTGTAGCTGGCGCCGGCGCGCAAGGCACACGAATAGGCTAGTTTGCTGATATGGCCAGACTTGTTCTCATGCCAGATCAGTTTTTGACCGTCAAGCCCAGGCCCGTGCTGAGATCTCTTGCTCATCACTCTCTCAGACACGTAATATCGGCTTGGAACCTCTTCTTCAAGCAAGGCCTCTAGGGAGACCTGCTCGCTTCCTCCCTGGGGCCAAAGGAAGAGGAGGGGCTCCCTGAAACCTACAAAGATGACCCTTTCACGCTTTTGGGGCAGACCATAATCAAGCGCATTTAGGACTTGGTAGTGAGCATAGTAGCCTAGCTGCCCTAGTGCATCGAGGATGCGGGCCAAAGTCCGGCCCTTGTCGTGGCCGATGAGTGTCTTGACATTCTCAAGAACAAAGGCAGTGGGACGACGCTCGTTGAGGATTCGAACAATGTCAAAGAAGAGGGTCCCTCGGACGTCCTCAAAGCCTCCGCGGTTGCCAATGATGCTAAAGGGCTGGCAGGGGAAACCGGCAAACAGGAGATCGTGTTCTGGCACGGCTGACGCTGCAACCTCACGAATGTCACCGACAGGCCGCAATCCGAAGTTCGCCTCGTACGTCCGTTGGCACTCCGGGTCAATGTCCGATGCGAAGACGCAACGCAAGTCAAGGCCCGTTTTCGCAGATACAGACCGTGCGGCAACGTGAAAGCCACCGATGCCACAGAACAGGTCAACGAACCGGAGGGAGGCAGGGTACGGTGAGTGGCTCTTCATCCCCAGTTTGAGTATACAGCACCCTGGCCTGCCCCGAGGGGGCACCAGGCTCCGGATCAGAACTTCGCGCTGAAGGTCAGCCTCAGGAACGTGTCCGACTCCGGCTTGGGTGCCGAGCCCGCGCGGCGGTAGTCGACCCGTGCGATCATCGGAATCAGCTCCAGCCCCTCGGCGAGCCGAATCCGCGCCCCCGTGAGCCACACCGTGGGCTTGCCGTCCGGCGACATCCGGTAGTACTCGATCTTCTGCGCATCCGGGATCGGATTCTCGGCCACGTGAACCCAGAGGAACGGGTGCAGGTCCCGGCTGGCGGCCCACTCTCCATAGACCGACCAGACGTCGAGGTCCCGGCTCTCCTTGCCCGGCGCCGTGCGGCGCTGCGTGGCCCAGAGCAGACCGAGCTTCCCGCTCCGGCCGAGCGACGCCGCCTCGGCCTTCCACGTCGTCCACTCCTCGCCCGCCTTGCGGTCCCACCAGTCGCCGTACAGGTCCACCGTGACGCCCTTGGCCGGATGGAGCGCCACCCGGCCGTAGACGGCCTGCGTGTCCCCGGTGCCCGACTTGGTGCCGCTGGCGCCCCCGATCGCCAGCTCGTACTCCGCGCGCCCGCGCCGATCCAGGGGCCCGCGCACGGAGACCCCCTTGTCGCGGGTCGAGGTCATGTGGAAGAGGTCCAGCGTGTGCTTGTCGATCGGGCGATAGCCCAGCTTGGACTCCGAGGGTGACACCGACGGCGTGGGCACGAGGCCGAACGACACCGAGTGGCCGGAGCGCTCCCACCGAACCCACAGGTCCTTCACGAAGGGCTCGAGGTCGGACGATGTGGCGAAGTCGCCGGGGTCCTTGGCCTCCAAAACGAACCTGGCGGAAAGGCCGTTCTCCAGCTCTCGGTCGTAGATCACGTTCACGCGACGGATCCAGCTGCCGTGCTTGCCGTCCACGGACGGATCGTGGTGGCCCGCCACCCGGTACAGATCGCCGAACATCGCCACCGACAGCCGCCCTTCGCCGCCCCAAGCGAGGGCGCCGAGCGATGCGCCCAGCCCGAAAGAGACCCAGGTTCTCAGCCCCATCCTCCCCATCCCCTCTTAACGTTCCCTTAACGGGCGTCCGATCGGCGATTGTAGCACGCTGCGACCCGCACGGGGCTGGAGAGCCGTCCGACACCTGCCCGCGGCGCGCTCGGCAGGCTCCAGACCATGCAATCTGCGTCAGACTTGCAGACAATTTGCATCGATTTTCGATATTCATCACCTCCAACGGGCGAAATGTGTTGTATACGTATAGGCAGGCCGGCCTCCGACGGCCGGAGCCGCGCCCTCGAGGCGCGGGGGAGCATTTCGAAGATGAAACGCGCGTTTACTTTGATCGAGCTGCTGGTGGTCATCGCGATCATCGCGATCTTGGCCGCCATCCTGTTCCCGGTCTTCGCACAAGCGAAGGCCGCGGCGAAGAAGACCCAGTCGCTGAGCAACATCAAGCAGCTGGCTCTGGCTGTGAAGATGTATCAGACGGACTACGACGACGTGTATCCCGTCGGGTGCGGCAGCTGCTGGTGGCAGCCCCGCGACGGCGGCTGGACGTACGGCATCCTGCCGTACATGAAGAACTGGGAGATCCTGCGCTCGCCCGGCGATCCGAAGGACAAGGCCGGGTGGCAGGGCTGGACCAAGACGCACCCCGACTTCGTCCACATCTCCTACGCCTCGAACGGCGTGATGATCTGGCAGGACAACAACTGGGGCATGCGAGGCCTGATGGGCCTCAACCAGAAGAACGGCACGGAGTGCGGCTGGTTCGACGGCCCGGGCGTGACGCCCGAGTCCGCCGTGAACAACGTCGCGACCACCGTGATGTTCACCGAGCGCAACAACAGCGCGCCGACCTGGGGTCCCAGCAACTTCCTCGCCGGCGTCACCTGGTGGGACGGAGCGGGATACCCCGGCGCCTGGCCGGACGGCACGCGGGACGGCACGCCGTACCGCTTCCGGACGGACTGGGGCAGCGGCGCGGAGTTCATCGCCAACATGGACAACCGCAACGGCGCCGTCAGCACGAACTGGCAGAACAAGGCCTGCTTCGCCTGGGCCGACGGGCACGCGTCGGTGGTCAACCCGGTGTCGACCAACCCGGATCCGACCAACCGGCCGCAGGACAACCTCTGGAACGCCTATCGCCAGTGATCTCCGTTGGGGGCGGGTTCCTCCGGGCCCGCCCCGATTCCGCTCGAGGAGGGATGGAAGCATGAGCGTCGTACGATGGATCGCCTTGGTTGCGCTCGCCGCCTGCGTTGCCCTCGCAGGTTGCGGCTCGCAGAGCGAGCCTCTCACGAAGGACGAGATGCAGCGGCTGCAGAACCCGTCGAAGGAGCCGCCGCCCCAAGCCAGCGCGGGGCCGCCGCCCGGCCAGAAGGCCAGGCCCGCGAGCAGCCTCGACCCCGGATACGAGAGCCCGTCTCAGAGCCAAGGCAAGTAGGCTTCGACCCGGCCGGGGCCGTCGGCTCCGGCACAAGTCCGAGACGACGGCGGGACCGCCGGCAGGGGGACGGCTGCCGCCGTTTCTCTTTCGCCCCGCCTCCCGAGGGTGGATCGAGTACAATCCCCCTGTCGCGGGGGTATAGCTCAGTGGGAGAGCACCTGCTTTGCAAGCAGGGGGTCGTCGGTTCGAATCCGACTACCTCCACCAGTTGCCAATCCTGCCGAAACCGATGTGGCGTGGGACACTAAGTGGCTGGTGTCCGAAGTGCCTGGATTCTGCCTAGTGTTTCACTAGACCCTGAGCAACACGGTTGGGGCGGTCTGGCTCGATGGTCATCGCCAACGTCGCTTGTGCCTTCCACCCTTGACCCTTATGCATCGATGTCAAGCCCTGAGAGACCCCTCATGTGTGCAAGCAAGCAGATGAGAATGACCTAGACCCGACGCTGAAAGGATGCCCAAGCAAACCGACTGCTCTTGTAGATCAGAACAAACGGAGCCATCAAGATCGCACCTATCAGCTCCATCACAAGACTGAAGAAACTGGCTGCGAGAAAAGTCAGAACATAGACGGTCAGCGCCACTCGCCAGTCGAACAGCCCCAGCGCAAAGAGCGCCACATACTGCGGCACCACAAGGAGCGCAAGGCAACCCGGAGGCTCCTTAGCGCCCTCCGGCAGGCCATGCCACTGCACGTACTGCCAGATCCGCTTGTAGTACGTATTGACGCAGGCAAGGGCGAACCAGGCAATCAGAAACCAAGTGGGGACCGGAAGGCCATTCCATGTCGCCAACTCCTGGTGGTCCATTTTCCGCTCCGCTCCCGATCAAGTATACTCATACTATAATCCAAGGCATTTCAGGAGCAGCCGAGATTTTCTAGCTGCCTCCTCCTCGCTAGCACCGGCAAACTTGTTTGCACCCAAGAAAGGGCAGCCACAATGGGCCATGGGATGGGTTGCCTGCGTTCTGCTCGCCTTGGCTCTGGGTCAGGCGCCGCCCAGGCCTCTGCTGTTCGCCCATGTGATGCCGTGGTTCGAGGCTGCGGACGGTCGCTTCGGCTGGCACTGGACGATGAACGTACGCTCCGCGGCGGACGTGCGGTCCGGCCGCGTCGCCTCCCACTTCCGGCCGTTGCTCGGAGCCTACGATTCGCTGGACCCCAAGGTGCTGGAGGCGCACACCCTGTGGATGAAACTCGCCGGATTCGACGGCGTGCTGGCCGACTGGTACGGCGTGCGCTCCGACTTCGACTACGCCATGATCCACCGCCGCACCGAGGCGCTGTTCGACGCCGCCGAACGGGCCGGGCTGAGTATCGGGGTGGTCTACGAGGACCAGTCGCTCGGCAACGCCGTCCGCCACGGGCTGCTCCGGGCTGAGGACGTCCCGGCCCAAGCGCGCGAGGCCGGACGATTCCTTCGCCCCAACTGGTTCGGGCGAAAGTCTTGGTGGAGGGCCGGCGGCAAGCCGGTTGTTCTGGTGTTCGGCCCCCAGCACCTGCAGGCCGACGGCTGGGCCGCCTTCCGCGAAGGCGCCGGCCCGATCTGCCTGCTGACGCTCCACCGGCGGCAGCCCTACGCGGACGGGGGCTTCGACTGGCCCGTGCCGGGCGAGGGCATGGCGTTCACCCGAGGGTTCGGCGCGCGCTCGGCGGACTGGGGCCTGCGCGTGGCCTGCGCCTTCCCCCGGTTCCGCGACTGGTACGAGGAGGGCGGCCAGAAGGGGTATCCGGACCTGCCGGACGACGACGGCCGGACGTATCGGGAGACCCTCGACGCCGCGCTGGCCCTGAAGCCCGTCGCCGTGCAGGTCGCGACGTGGAACGACTGGCAGGAGGGAACCCAGATCGAGCCGTCCGTGGAGTTCGGCTACCGAGACCTGGCCGCGACGCAGGCGGCGCGGCGGCGCATCGATCCCGCCTTCCGGTTCCAGCCGGCCGACCTCGAGCTGCCGCTGAGGATCTTCCGTCTGCGCCAGAGCGCCCAAGGGGCGTCGTTGGCGGATCGGGCCGCGGAGGCGCTGCGGGCCGGCGACGCCGCTCGCTGCAGGGAGATCCTCGACTCCCCTTCGGCGGGCCAACCCTGCCCGCCAGCTTCGGCGCCGCGGCAAGGGCCGTCAGCGGGTACGGCGGGCCAGGCCGGCCAGCATCGACTCCGCGGCGCGGCGGTCGCGCTCCGAGAGGTCGGGCAGGGCGAGAACCGCCTGGATCTCGCGCTTGGCGGCCTCGTCCTCGCCCTTGGAGATGCGGCAGGCCGCGATGCTGAGCCGCGCGTACGCGGTTTCGTCCGTACCCTTGGCCCGCTTCAGCACCCGCTGGAAGAAGCCGATCGCGTCGTCGTAGCGCATGGCGGCCTGGAAGGCGTCGCCGACCAGGCACAGCGTCTTGGCGAGGCGGCGGAATCGGTCCTCGGGGTCGGCGGCCTCGGCGGCATCGGCCATCTGGCGCGCCTTGGCAAGGTTCCCCGAGCGCGCCGCCGCAGCGGCCAGCCGGCAGAGCGCGTCCACGTCCTTCGGGTCCTTGGCGAGCCGAGCCTCGAGGCCGGGCCTCGCCTTGGCGTCGGCGACCGCCGAGCGGAGCGTCTCCAGGAACTGGGCCGGCGGCTCGAATCCGAGCATCGTCGCTTCCGCCTCGCCGCGGGAGTTGAGCAGGATCAGGGTCGGAAAGCCCTGCACCCTGTAGCGCTTGGCCGCGGCGGCGCCGTCCTTCGAGGCGTCCAGCCGCACGAGCGTCAGGGCACGCAGCTCGGCCGCGACCTTGGCGTCGGAGAGCGTCTCCCGCTCCATGCGCTCGCACCAGCCGCAACCCTCGGTCACGAACAGGACCAGCACCAGCCGGCCTGTCCGCTTCGACTCCTGCAGAGCCGACTCAAGCCCGGCGCCCCAGCGGATCTGCGACTGGGCCGCCACCGCGACCAAGAGAAGCAACGCCGCGAACCAACCCCGCAACCGCACCATGCCGAAGCCCTCCGAACCCATTGTGGCACGGCCGGACCGGGCTTCCGGGGCCCGGTTTCGGTAAGATCGGTGCCATGTCCGACCGCGTGCTGAGGCTCAGCGACACGATGACCAACCGCCTCCGGCCGGTGGCCCCCATGCAGAGCGGCCACTTCCGCTTCTACTCGTGCGGCCCCACCGTGTACAGCTACGCGCACATCGGCAACTTCCGCACCTTCCTCACCGCCGATCTTCTGTACCGCACGTGCGAGCGGCTCGGCTGGAAGGTCAGCTACGTCAGCAACATCACGGACGTCGGGCACCTGACCCAGGACGACATGGCGGACGCCGCCGGCGAGGACAAGATGGCCAAGGCGCTGCGCAGCAAGGAGGGCGAGCGGTTCGCCAACATCTGGGACCTCGCCGAGCACTACGCCGACGCCTTCAAGGCCGACTGGATGCGGATGAACCTCCGCAAGCCCCTAGTCTGGCCCAAGGCCACGCAGCACATGCGCGAGCAGATCCTCGCCATCGAGAGGCTCATCCAGACCGGGCACGCCTACGAGACCCCTACCGGCGTGTACTTCGACGTGTCCAGCTTCCCCGAGTACGGCAAGCTGAGCAACAACCGCGACCAGGAGCGGCTGCTGAGGGCCGTGCGCAACATCGTCACCGACGAGAACAAGCGGCACCCGGCCGACTTCGCCCTGTGGAAGAAGGACGACAAGCACCTGATGCAGTGGTACAGCCCCTGGGGCTGGGGCTTCCCCGGCTGGCACATCGAGTGCTCCGTGATGGCGATGCAGTACCTGGGCGAGACCATTGACCTGCACGCCGGAGGCGAGGACCTGATCTTCCCCCACCACGAGTGCGAGATCGCGCAGTCCGAGAGCCTGACCGGCAAGCCGTTCGCCAACACCTGGATCCATACGCGGTTCCTCCAGGTGGACGGCGAGAAAATGTCCAAGAGCAAGGGCAATTTCTACACCGTTCGCGACCTGGTCGACGGCGACCGCGTCGACCCGCTGGCGCTCCGCTACGCGCTGATCACGGTCCCGTACGGCAAGCCGCTCAACTTCACCCGCCAGACCCTCCGGGACGCCGCGCAGAACGTCGACCGCTTCGGCGAATGCGCGCGCTTGGCCGATGCCGCCAAGGCTCGGGGCGCCAAGGGCGCCTCGGCAGGGTTCGCGGAGAGCCTGCGGCAGCTCGCCGACGAGATGCTCGAGGCGATGTGCGACGACCTAAACACGTCGGTCGCTCTGGCCAAGGCGCTCGGCGGCACGTCGGTGATCTTCAAAGCCGGGGACTCCATGACCGCCGAGGACGCGCAGGCCGCGCTCGCCTTTCTGGACGAGGTGCAGGCGCTGCTCGGCATCGTCCGACCCGAGCACGGCGCGGTGCAGGCGCCCTCGGCTCCGCAGGTCGACGAGGAGCGCATCGAGGCGTTGATCGCCGAGCGAGCGGCCGCCAAGAAGGCCCGCGACTTCGCCAGGGCCGACGCGATCCGGGCGCAGCTGGACGCCGAGGGCATCGAGCTCCGCGACACCCCCGAGGGCACCCATTGGCGGTTCAAAACGACCCTCTGAGGCCGTTCGACCTGCCATAATTCCGGCTGGTGCCGACCCTCTACGAGATCTTGGGCGTCCAGCCCAACGACGACGCCGATACCCTTCGGAGCGCGTATCGGCGGCTCGCCCGTTTGCACCATCCCGACGTGAGCCAAGACCCGAAGGCTCACGAGATCATGGCGCGCATCAACGAGGCGTTCGAGACGCTCATCGACCCCGCGCGCCGCATGGAGTACGACGCGATGCTCGCGGGCGGTCTGGTGGAGCCGGCCCCGCCGCCCAGGCGCAAGCCGAGCCAGCCCAAGCCCGTCGTGGTCGGACTCCTGAAGAAGCTCCGCGGCAACCGGACGCCGATCTACGGCCTCAGCTTCGCTCCCGACACGGGAAGGCTCGCCACCTGCGCGTTCGACAACGAGATCGCGCTGTGGGACCTGGTGGAGGGCGCCCAGAAGCAGAAGCGGAAGGCCGAGGGCTGCACGATCGCGAGCATCCGCGCCCTGCGCCACGGCGCGGTGGTCGGCACCGGGGCGGTGGAGCACCTGCTCAGCTACTGCCGCATGGACGACGAGGGGATGCACACCTGGCGGCTCCCGGTGGAGGAGTGGGTGTCGTGCGCGAGCGTGTCGCCGGACGGCCGGACGATCGCCACGGGTTCGGTGGGCAAGACCCTCTCGCTGCTGGAGGCGCAAGACGGCTCGCCCCGCGTGTCCCGGCGCGCGCACGCCGAGTCGATCACCGCGATCGGCTGGTCCGACGACGGGCAGCTGCTGGCCACCGGTTCGGCGGACGCGTCCGTCAAGCTCTGGCACGGCTCCAACGGCGCGCTCCTCAGCACGTTCCAAGCGATCCGTTCGGCCGTGACCGCGCTGTCCATCAGCCCGGACAACCGCTACCTGGCCGTGGCGGCCGTGGACCTTTCCATCCGGGTGTTCAACCTCAGCAGCGGGTCGCTGGTGAAGGTGCTCTTCGGCCACCACAAGCCGATCGAGGGCTTGGCGTTCCATCCGAACGGCTGGCTCTTCGCGTCGGCCAGCCGCGACGGCTCCGTGGGCCTGTGGAGCGCGGGACAGGGCCTCGCGAAGCTGATCCTGCCCTGCAACGACCTTCCCGTGACCTCCGTGGCGTTCAGCCCGGACGGCACGCGCCTGGCCGCCGCGGGCCTGGATCGAACGATCAAGATCTTCGAGGTCGCCGCCAAGGGCTGATCGGGCTCAATTGGGCTTGATCCAGTCGGAGAGCTCGCCGGTCGAGAGGCGGTGCAGGCGGCGCAGATCCCGCACCGAGTCGCACTCCCGCTCGAGGAACTGAACGAGAACCCGCAGCCTCTCCGTCGGGTCCGTGCACTCCAGCAGGCCCTGCTTCACGTCGTTCCCCAGCGGCATCAGGTTCGCGATCGTGAAGCTGAGCTGCGCGGCGTCCTGCGGCAGGGCCACGCGCACCTCCGGCGTCCACACCCGGTCCTGGAACAGCGTCTTCACGTACTCGGAGCACAGCTCGCGCGCCCGCTCCGAGAGCGCGTAGAGCCTCGGCGTCCACTCCAGGTCGTCGTCCTCCAGCGGCTCCACGAGCGCCACGGGATAGGGGGCGTCCTCCTCCAGGCGGCGGATCCGGAACCGGGCCTCGCCGAGGCCGTGCACCTCGAGCCGCCCGTCGCCGACCTCGAACAGGTGCAGAATCCGCACCCGCGTGCCCACCAATCGCGGCTCGGGGGAACCCTCCGAGGCCGAGGCCTCGCGGGCCAAGGCCACGCCCAGAGGGGTGCCGTTCTCCCCACACTCGCGAACCACCCGCAGGTAGCGCTCTTCAAAGATGCGGAACTGGACGGGCGCATACGGGAACAGCACCGTATCCACCACGAACAGCGGCATCCGTTCAAAGGCGCCACCCATCTGCCGATGATTATGGCTTGGGGCGCCTCGGGGCGGGGGTCGGAGCCGGACGGGTAACATCGGACACAGTCGCACCTTATGGGAGATTTCATCGGAGCATCGACAAGTACGGGCACAGAGGACGTCGGCGCGCTGCGCCGGATGCTCGAAGAGGCGCTTCAGCGCGAGCAGGAGCTCAAGAAGAAGCTCGAGGAGCTGGAGTCCAAGACGCAGAAGGCCGATGCGGCCCGGGCGGCCGCGCCGGCCCGCGGTCCGGTCGAGTCGTCCGTCGAGGTCGCGCCGATCAACGAGGCGGACGTCACCCTGCGCCGCCTCGTCCAGCGCGTGGCCATGATCCTCCAGGCCGACCGGATCGTGATCATGTTCCACGATCGCGAGACGGGAGAGCTGATCGGCATCCCGCCGGCGTACGGCATCGACGAGGATCGGGTTTCGATGTTCCGGGTGCGAGCCACGCAGGGCATCTCGGGTCAGGTGTTCCGCGAGGGCACGCCGGTGATCTTCCACGACGCCACCAGCGACCCCCGCACGCAGAAGGACCCGTTCTCCATCCTCGGCGTCCAGAACGGCATCACCGTTCCGCTGGTGATCGAGAAGCGCGACGAGGAGAACCGCGTGATCGACCGCACGGTCATCGGCGTGCTGCACGCGTTCAACAAGCGGCACGGCGAGGACTTCAACGAGGAGGACGTGCGCCTGCTCGAGCGGATGGCGCGCAACGTCGGCTCGATCATCGCGAACCTGCAGCTGTACCGCGAGGTCGTCGAGGAGCGCGAGGAGCTCCTGCAGACCTTCGAGAGCCTGACGGCCGGCCTCATCCTGGTGTCGCCCGAGAGGCGCATCAGCCAGATGAACAACTCCGCCCGCACGATCTTCGGCGCCACGCCGGACGTCGTCGGCAAGCCCTACGCGGACATCATCACCAACGACACCGTGCGCGAGGTGTTCGAGCGCACGATGAGGGGCGAGGAGACCGGCACCACCGAGGTGCCGATCACGATCGCCGGCGTGGAGCGCACCTACCAGGTGCAGGCCGCCCAGGTGCGCAACGAGGAGGGCAAGGACCTCGGCGTGGTGGCGATCCTCAACGACATCACCGAGATGAAGAACATCGAGCGGATGAAGAGCTCGTTCGTGGCGATGGCCAGCCACGAGCTCCGTACGCCGCTCACCGCGATCAAGGGCTTCGTCAGCACGCTGCTGATGGACGACAGCTTCGCGCCTGAGGAGAGGCGCGAGTTCTACCAGATCATGGATCAGGAGTGCGACCGCCTGACGCGCCTGATCGCCGACCTGCTGAACACTGCCCGCATCGAGGCCGGCGAGAGCCTGAAGCCCAACTACACCCGCGTCGACTACCGCCGCCTGCTGGACAAGGTCATCGCCATCCAGAAGCAGGCCACCAACAAGCACAACCTCATCCTCGACGCCCCCGACGAGCTCCCGACCGTCATCGGCGACGAGGACAAGCTGGACCAGATCCTCACCAACCTCCTCAACAACGCGATCAAGTACTCGCCGAACGGCGGGGACATCATCGTGTCGGCCCGCGTCGAGGGCGACCAGATGGTCACCTCCGTCCGCGACCACGGGCTGGGCATCCCGCCGGACCACATCAACAAGGTCTTCGAGAAGTTCCACCGGGTGAACAACGAGGACAACCGCAAGATCTACGGAACCGGCCTCGGCCTGTTCCTGGTGAAGCACCTGGTCGAGTCGGTGCACCTCGGCAAGATCTGGGTCGAGTGGTCCGAGGTCGGACAGGGCTCCAAGTTCACGTTCACCTTCCCAATCGAGCTGGACATCGAGAAGGCCAAGGAGCTGAACAGCTAGGCGCCCGCGATTGCGAACACTCCCGGGCCCTCCTTCGGACGAAGGAGGGCCCCGTTGCTTTGGAGGAGCATCCCGGATCGGTCCGACCCGCCGAGGCCAGCGCCGCTCTAAGGGTCTCAACCCGGTCGCGCCCCAGCCGGCCGGCGACCGGCTTGCCCGACCACGGGCGCGCCCTCGGCACTCGGCGGCAACCCGGCGGCAAATGACGCCGTGGGAACGGACGAACCCAGAGGTGGCGCGGCCCGCGCGCCTTCAGAACTGGTCGGTGAGGTACATCTGGGGCACGTCCGGCACCCCGCGCCCCATGAACAGCATCGCCGTTTCGGCGTCCGCCAGAGGCAGCTCCAGCCGCTCGGCCATCGTGGACAGCCCGTACCAGCGGTTGCCCAAGGCCAGTCCGTTCGGCCTGAGCGGCGCGTCCGCCACGGCCTCCCGCAGCGTCTCGCCCTCGACGCACGCGTACCCGCCGGGCACCTCCACGCTCACCCTGAGGTTCCACCGCCAGAACGACCAGCGTCGGGCGTCGCGGCGCAGCCTGGACGGATGCCCGGCGGCCCACGCGTCGTAGATGGCCTGCACCCGCTCCAGCGAGAGCGGCTCGCCCATCCGCTTGCCGTTGTGCCAGGCGAGCCGAGCCCTCACCACACGGTCCAGGACGACGAACCCCAGGCGCTCGTAGAGCCTGGGGTCCTGAGCGAACAGCAGCGCGAAGGCCTCGCCCTGCTTGGCCGAACGCTCCAGCACGCGCTCCAGAAGGACCGCCGCCAAGCCCTCGCGCCGGCGCTCCGGGCGGGTCGCCACCCCGGCGATGCCGAACCCGCGGCCCCACCCGAACTCCACGGGCACCGTGGTGAGGATCGACACCATCCGCGGCCCCTCGAACAGCACCCACTTCCGCGAGAGGTCGAACATCGGCTCGGTGAAGAACACCTGTTCGGCGCGGCGGTAGTCGAGCTGGAACACGTCGCACAGCAGCCGGAGAAACTCCTCGGCCTCCTCGCGACGGATCGGGCGGACGTCGATCATGGCGCGCCGTCGCCGCCCCCGGCTTCCGGGATGCGCTCCACCCGGACCCTCACCTGGACCGTCGGGCTGGTCGTCGTCACCCCCTCGGGCACCCGGATCCGCACCGTGTACACGCGACTGGCCGAGATGCCGTCCAGGTCGATCGGCTCCGTCTCCACCGACGCGATTCCCGAGAGCACCTGGCTCTTGCCGGTCAGAGCCACCTGGCTCGGGTCCGCGGTGACGGCGACCAACCGGTAGCCGAAGGCGGGCGTGCCGCTCCAGCGGGGCGTCACCGACACGATCCGCGGCGCGAGGGCCGGAGCCAGCGCCGGGCGGACCGAGACCTCCGAGGGCTCGGTGCCCACCATGCTGAGGGGCTTTCCGTCCGGCCCCAGAGCCTCCACCTTCAACTGATAGCTCGTGGCCGGACGCACCCGCGACAGGTTCAACACCGCCCTCACCCGCCGAACCTCCCGCACCTTGCTCACGGGACCGGACACCGTCACGGTCTCCGGATCGACGGTCGCGCTGAGGTAGATCAGATCGGCCGGGGGGCTTCCCGAGGTGTCGATCTCCACGCGCTTGGTGCTGGTCTGGAGGCGCTCGACCTCCACCGTGACCACCGGGTCGCGCACCTCCCACTTCGCGCGTACGTTCAGCGGCTGGCGGAGCTGCGGCACCACCTGGTTCCGCCCGGGCTGGACGTTCGACAGGTCGACCTCGGCGATCAGCCGGGTGGGGTCGATCGACTCCAGCGCGGGCCGCGTGGCCTCGCACGTCACCCGGACGGACTTGGGCATCGCCGTCACAACCAGATCCGGGCCTAGATTCACTGCCGTCAGGGGCACGCTGTAGGTCTCGCGCTCGACGCTCGTGGTCTGATCCTGGACGTGGAACCACAGCAGGACCGCCACGAAGAGCGACGCCGCCTTGAGGGGCCAGTTCGCGATCAGCCTCCTCACTTGGGCCCGCCTCCCTTCCACGGCACCATCCACCGGTCGTTCTTGCGCCCGGCCGAAACGCCGCGGAACTGCGTGTTGAGGATCTCCCTCAGCTCCAAATGGCTCCCCAGGCGCCGCAGGCGGCCGTCGGCGGCGAGGCTGATCGTGCCCCGCTCCTCGCTGACGACCACGCACAGGCAGTCCAAGGCCTCGGTGACGCCGACTGCGGCCCGGTGTCGCATGTGCACGTTGGCGTCCAGCCGCTCCGACTCGCTCAGCGGAAGGCGGCAGGCGGCGGCGACGATCCGGTCCCCCCGGATGATCGCGGCCCCGTCGTGCAGCGGGTTGCCCGGATAGAAGATCGCGCCGAGCGCCGGGGCGGTGACCTTGGCGTCCAGCGGAACGCCGTTGGCGATGATCTCGTCGAGGCTGGCCGTGCGCTCCAGCACGATCAGCGCTCCCACCCTGGCCGAGGCCATCTCCGAGACGGCGGCGACGATCTCCTCCACCGTCTGGGCCTCCGCCGCCGGCTCGCTCAGCGAGGGCAGAACCTGCGGCCAAAGGCCGATCTTGCCCACCGTCTCCAAGGCCTGGCGGAGCTCCGGCAGAAGGAGGATCACGAGGGCCACGGGGGCCAGGAGCGTAGCCTTGTCCAGAACCCAGTGCAGGGTGTTCAGCCTCAGGGCGCTGCTGGCGTAGAGGGCGAGGATGAAAACGACGATCCCGCCGAGGATGCGCCAGGCCCGCGTGCCGCGGATCATCGCGAGCAACCGGTAAACCAGGTACGCCACCAGCAGGATGTCCGCCACGTCCACGATCGACAGACCGGGCGCGTCGGGTCGGAAGGGCACCGGGATCAGGGGCAGGTTCAGGAACTCGACGCCCTCCGTTTTACCCCCATCCTGGACGAGGGTCCGCGGTCGGGCCGGCGATGGAACAAAATGAGCCGATGCGCTGGAGGGACTGGTGGTTGCGGCTCGAGGCCGAGTTCACCCTGCCCTCTTGGTCTTGCCACGGGCCCGAGCATTGGCGGAGCGTCGAGCGCAACGCGATCGTTCTGGCCAGCCGGACCCCGGGCGCCGACCTCGAGGTGGCGCGGGCCTTCGCGCTGTTCCACGACTCCCAGCGGCTCGACGACGGCTGGGATCAAGAGCACGGACCCCGCGCGGCGCGCTTCATCGAGCGGCATCGGCGGGAGATTCCGCTCACCGACGGGCAGATCGCCGTCCTCGTCCGGGCGTGCGCGGGCCACACGAGCGGGGCGCCGCTGGACGACCCGACGATCGGCGTCTGTTGGGACTCGGACCGCCTGGACTTCGACCGTTTCCGCTACGACAAGCCGCGGCCGGAATACATGAGCACCCCCGCCGCGCGGGAGATCGCCCTGGAGGGCGGCGACATCCGCGCCAGAATCCGGCGCATGCTCTGGGACCTTCACAGCCGGAAAACCCCGTGATCGGGTCGCCGCCCGCTGGACGGCGGGGCACTCCGTGCTGTACCCTCGGCTGCATGGTCGCAACGCTCGCAGCCGTCGTCCTGGCGGCTTCCTCCGCCGCCTCGCCGGACATCGCCTGGTTCCAGTCCGCCAGGCTGGGGATGTTCATCCACTGGGGACCGGTCGCGCTGCGTGGAACGGAGATCGGATGGTCCCGCGGCGCCCAAGTCCCCGTCGAGGAGTACGACTCGCTCTACCTGCGGTTCAACCCGACCGCGTTCGATGCGGACGCCTGGATGGACCTCGCCAAGAGGGCGGGCTTCCGCTACGTCGTGCCCACGGCGAAACACCACGACGGCTTCTGCCTCTGGCCGTCGTCGCAGACCGACTACGACATCATGGCCACTCCGTTCCGCCGCGACATCCTGGCGGAAATCTCAGCGGCGGCGCGCAAGCGCGGGATCGCCCCTTGCAGCTACTACTCGATCCTCGACTGGCGCAGCCCCGACTATCCCCTCGGAAGCCCCGGCGGCAAGACCGCGAAGGAGAACGCGAACATGGACCGCCACATGCAGGTCGTGCTGGCCGAGACGACCGAGCTGGTCCGTCGCTACGGCCTGAAGATGCTGTGGTTCGACGGCCAGTGGGAGGCTCCCTACACCCGCGAACGCTCGCTCGCCTTCCAGCGGGAGGTCCGTGCCCGGTTCCCCAAGCTCGTGGTGAACAACCGCATCGAGGCCAGCGGGCGCATGCAGCCGGGAGATCCCGGCGGAGACTTCGCAACCCCGGAGCAGCACGTCGGCGAGTACAGCACGAAGAGCCCGTGGGAGACGTGCATGACGCTCGGCGACCAATGGGCGTACCGTCCGAACGACCGCTACAAGTCGTTGGATCAGGTGCTGACCATCCTGGCCCAGACGGTGACCGGCGACGGCAACATCCTGCTGAACGTCGGTCCGGACGCCGAAGGCCGAATTCCGCCGGAGCAGACGAAGCTCCTGCTGGGCATGGGCCAGTGGCTCGCCCAGCACGGACAGGCCGTCTACGGCACGCGCGGCGGACCGTTCCGCAACGGGGCTTGGTGCGGCGCCACGCGCAAGGGCCGCACGGTCTACCTCCTCGTGCTGGACCGCAAGGCCGACCAGCTTTCGTTCCCCGAGCTGCGCGCCCGGGTGCGGTCCTGCCGGTCGCTCGTGCCCGGGATGACGGCGTCGGTCGAGACCGAGGGCCGCGGCATCCGCGTGCGCCTGTCAGGAACGCGTCCGGAGGTCGGCCCAGCGATCATCCGGCTGGACCTCGATCGGGACGCCTGGAGCCTGGGAGACCTGCCCGGCCCGACCCAGACGGCGGCGGCCGGCTAGGCGCCGGCGGCCTCGCGAAGCCCCAGCCTCCCGCCGCACGGGTATCTTGGGGACGGAATGGAACCGCCGCGCTCGCTGGAGGAGATCCGCAAGGACATCGACGCCGTGGACGAGCGGCTCATCGAGCTGCTCAACCGCCGGGCCGCGCTAGCCCAGGAGGTCGGGCAGCTGAAGAACCGCGGCGGCAAGCCGTTCTTCACCCCCGAGCGCGAGCGCGAGATCTTCGAGCGGCTGGCCACCGAGAACCGGGGCCCGCTCCAAACCCGCCAGCTGGTGGCGATCTACCGCGAGATCATCAGCGCGGCCCGCGCCCTGGAGAAGCCGCTGGTGGCGGCGTTCTGGGGACCGGCAGGGACGTTCACGCACCTGGCCGCCGTCCAGACGTTCGGCTCCAGCACCACGTTCCTGCCCCAGGACAGCATCCAGGACGTGTTCCTCGCCGTGGAGCACGCGGACGCCGACTACGGCGTGGTCCCCGTTGAGAACTCCGTGGCGGGCGTGGTGCCCGAAACGCTCGACATGTTCCCGCAGACCAACGTGAAGATCTGCGCCGAGACGTACGTCCCGATCCACCACCACCTGGTCAGCGTCGCGGACTCTCTGGGCGCCATCGAGAGGGTGTACGCCGGCCCGCAGCCCGCCGGTCAGTGCCGCAGGTGGCTCCGGGCGAACCTGCCGAACGCCGAGGTGATCGAGACGGTGCCGACCGCCCGCGCGGCCGAGCGCGCCCTGGGGGACCCCAAGGGAGCGGCCATCGCCAACCGCCTGGGCGCCGAGACGGTCGGCATCCCGATCCTCGTCGAGCACATCGAGGACAACCCGCACAACCGCACGCGGTTCCTCATCGTGGGCTACAACGAGCCCGCCAAGACTGGCCGGGACAAAACCAGCCTGATGTTCAACCTGCGCAACCGCCCGGGCGAGCTGTACCGCGCGCTGGGAGCGTTCAACGAGGAGGGCGTCAACCTGATGATGATCGAGTCGCGCCCGGCGCAACGAGCCACCTTCGAGTACATCTTCTACTGCGACTGCGAAGGCCACCGAACGGACGTGCCGCTCCAGCGCGCGATCGAGCGGCTCAAGGGTTGCGCTCTGGAGACCACGATCCTCGGCAGCTACCCGATGTCCGACCCGCTCGCCTGAAGGCGACGCGGACCCCGGCCAAGGCCGGGGTCCCCGATCCGATAGGCCGAGGGCTCAGACCCGCCGACGCTTGCGGAGCGCCGCGCCGAGGCCGGCCGCACCCAGAGCCAGCGTGAACGGCTCCGGAACCGGAACGCTCTCCAACTCGAAGTTGAACGAGCCGGACGATTGGTCCACGAACGAGAACTCTACATTGTCGACGGCTCCCGAGAAGACCCCGTTCCACCCGGAACCGACGCCCATGCTCAGAGCGAGAACCTCCGCGTCGGGCATCAGCGCGCTCCAGTCGCTGAGCGTCCGGTCGTAGTTGCTGAAGGCGTCCGGAAGAGACCCCGTCGACCAGAACTTCTTCCCGAGCACGTCCACATCCACCCACTGATCGGTCGGCGCGACGTAACCCGCGGTGTTGTAGACCTCCTCATAGACGAGGTAACCCTGCTTGACGCTGCTTCCGTCGTTCCAGCGGACCCACAGGCGGAACGCGGGGTGGAGCCAGTCCGATACCGTGGAGGCGCTGTCTCGGTACCAAGAGTAGGACAGGGACTCCAGGTTGCTCAGAAAGCCCAGGACGGTCGGCTGGCCGCCGGAGCCGAGGACCCAGTACTCGAGGTCCGCCTTCGCCGACCCGCTCGGCGTGGCCATGTAGGCCGAGCCCGTGCCGAGGTACGGCAGGTTCCCGTTGATGCCCACGGCGCCGCTGTTCCGAACGTTCATGTAGTACCAGTTGGTGGTGCCCACCGCCTGGCTGGCGTTGCTCGGCCCCGGGTTGGTGAAAAGGTCGCCGGCGGGGTTGTTGGGATAGATGTCGATCGTCAGGCCCAAAGACGCGAGAAGCATCGAGGCCAAGGTGAAGAGGCTTCGTCTCATTGCAGTTCTCCGCTTGCGGCTCGGCCCTTCCAGCGGGCCGGCCAAGACGATCGTAACGCAGAGAACGAACCTTTCGGCTCCGAAGAAGAAAAACCTCGCAAAAGGACCCAGCGTTCAGCTCCGAACGGCACAGAGGGCGCGGTAGCAGGCCGCGTCCCACAGGGCGGTTCCCGGCATCGGGTCGATCGTCACCCGCACCGCAACCCGGCCGCGCGTGGCCTCCGCTGGAAGCGGGAAGTCGTCCTCCGCCCATCGGCAGACGCGGTCCTCGCGGTACGAACGCCACACGCCGGCGAAGCGTCCGTCCACGAGCACCCTGGCTCGCTGCACGCCGTGGAAGCGATCGTACCGACGCCTCAGCCGCACGCAGGCCGCCGAGGGGTCCAGAGCCAGGTCGAACGAGACGCCGTTCAGATGGCCGCGGTGGCTTCCAGCTTCCATGGGTCCCTCCGGATCGACGCGGCTCTCCAGCGGCAGGATCGCTGTCTCGTTCTGACCGACCCAGCCGTGCGCGTCGCGGCACGCGTCGTCGCAGGGGTCGATCCGGTCGGTTTCGCGCCACCGCCAGCCGGGAAAGCGGCGGCCCACCACGCGCGCGCCCGGGGCGCTCGAACCCTGCAGCCGCACTCCCCCCGCAAACGGCATCGGCAAGGCGCAGAGCCCGGTCGGGATCAGCAGGGGAGTGGCCAGCCCTCCGATCCACGCCCGCACCACCCCTCCGGGCGCGGCGCCGCGAAGGCTCCACCACCCCGCTCCCTCGAGCTCGAGCGCCCCGGTCCAAGGCGCGTCGAACGCCTCGGAGGGCAAGGGCGAGAGCCGGGGGTCGCACCACAAGTCGACCCGGGCCGCGAACCCCTCGGGCGGCACCTCGGAGAGGATCGATAGGCTCTCGCGGAACGAAGGACCGTCTCCCCTGCGCGCCAGCTCGTCCAGCGAGAGGCGCTGCCTGGGACCGTCGTCCACGCTGACCCACAGCGGCCCCTCGGCCGCCTGCAGCCCCCTCAGCTGGCCGCGTCCCTCCACGTCGGCGAGGATCCAAAGGCCGCCGGGGCCGCGCACGGCCGCATCGCCATGCAGCACCACGGGCACTGCGCCCAGGTCCAGTCCCATCCTTTCGGAGAGCCTCTCCATCCTGAGGCATCTTGGCACCGAGGCCGCGGCCCTCGCGGGCCCGAACCCGTGCGGCGCCGTCGCGCATCCTTACCATCGATGGCCCAAACCACCTACCTGCACATCGAAGGCATGACCTGCATGATGTGCGTCAAGCACGTCGAGAACGCCCTCAAGGCTCTGCCCGGCGTCGAGGGCGCCAAGGTGTCGCTCTCGGAGAAGCGCGCCGCCGTGCTCCACTCGGACGAAGCGACCGTCGATGCGATGATCGCGGCGGTCCGAGAGGCCGGGTACGAGGCCTCCGTCGAGGTGTGATGCCCCAGAAGGCCGAGCTCCGCATCGGCGGGATGAGCTGCGCCTCGTGCGTGGCGCACGTCGAGAAGGCCCTGCGCCGCGTGCCCGGCGTCCAGGAAGCCAGCGTGAACCTGGCCACCGAGCGAGCGTCGGTGGTGTTCGACCCCGAGCGCACCTCCCCCGACCAACTCGCGATCGCCGTGGAGAAGGCGGGCTACTCCGCCGTGCCGGAGGGCGCCGACCGGAGCCGCGAGGGGCTCGCCGACCTGCTGTTCGCGGCGGCGCTCACCGCTCCGGTGTTCGCGCTGTCCATGTTCTGGCACCCGAGGCCGTACTGGGCGAACGTCCTGCTCCTCGCGCTGGCCACGCCGGTCGTGTTCGGCGCTGGGCGGCGGTTCCACGTGGGCGCTTGGAAGGCCCTGAGGCACGGCTCGTCCACGATGGACACGCTGATCTCGCTGGGCACGCTCGCGGCTTGGGGCCTCAGCGCCTTCGCGCTGCTCGCCTACCGGGGGATGGGCGACGCGGCCGTGAGCCACCACGTCTACTTCGAGTCGGCGGCGGTCATCGTGACGCTGATCCTCCTGGGCAAGAGGCTGGAGGCCTCGGCCAAGGCCCGTGCGTCGCAGGCGATCCGCGCGCTGATCGGCCTCCAGCCCAAGACCGCGCGCTACGTCGGCGCGGACGGCGAGACGGGCGAGCTGCCGATCGCCATGCTCGCGCCGGGCGACGTGGTGCGGGTCCTGCCCGGCGAGAAGGTCCCGGTGGACGGGGAGGTTCTGCAGGGAGAGGCGCACGCGGACGAGTCCGCCCTCACCGGGGAGTCGATGCCGGTCTCCAAAAGGCCCGGGGACGCGGTCTCCGCGGGCACCATCTGCCTGAACGGGTCGTTGGACGTGGAGGTCCGGCGCACGGGGGCGGAGACGCTGCTGGGCCAGATCGTGGCTCTGGTCGAGCAGGCCCAGGCGAGCAAGGCGTCGACCCAGCGACTGGCCGACCGCGTGGCCTCGGTGTTCGTGCCGGTCGTGGTCGCGATCGCCCTCGGAACCCTGGCCGGGCACGTCGCTTTGGGACACGGGTTCGAGCGGGCGGCCGTGGCGGCGGTGGCCGTGCTGGTCGTGGCATGCCCCTGCGCGCTGGGCCTGGCCACCCCGACCGCCGTCATGGTCGGCTCGGGGCGAGGGGCCGAGCTGGGGCTGCTGATCCGAGACGCCGCCGCGTTCGAGCGAGCCCAGCATCTGACCGACGTGGTGTTCGACAAGACCGGCACGCTGACCGAGGGCGCGCTCTCGGTGACTGACTCGCGCCTGGACGAAGGCGCCCTGCTGGCCGCCGCCTCCCTGGAGGCGCTGTCCGAACACCCGATCGGCCGCGCCATCGCCGATCTGTCGCCCGACCGGCTCCCGGTCGAAGGGTTCCTGAGCGAGCGGGGCCTTGGGGTCGAGGGTCGGGTCAACGGCGACGGCTGGCGCGTGGGCCGCAGGGAATGGTGCCTCACGGACCCATCCCCCACGCCGCTGGATGCGCTCGCGGAACAGTGGGAGGGCCAAGCGAAGACCGTCGTTTGGGTCTCCCGAAACGGCCTCGCGGAGGGCTTGGTCGCCCTTGCGGACCGACCCTCGGAGAGCGCCCCGCAGGCCGTGGCGGCGCTGAGGGCCAGGGGCCTCGCGGTGCGCATGATCACGGGAGACAACCCCAAGACCGCACAGGCCGTGGCCGCCCAAGTCGGCATCGGGCCGGACGCCGTGCTGGCTGGCGTGCTTCCCGACTCCAAATCCGAGGCGATCCGGACGCTCCAAACGGAGGGCCGCCGGGTGGCGATGGTGGGGGACGGCGTGAACGACGCCCCCGCCCTCGCCCGGGCCGATCTCGGCATCGCCGTGCGGAAGGCGACCGACGTGGCGGTCCAGACCGCCGACGTGATCCTGATGGGACGCGACCTGCTGGGCGTTGCGACCGCGCTGGAGCTTTCCCAGGCCACGTTCCGCACGATCCGCCAGAACCTGTTCTGGGCGTTCTTCTACAACGTCGCGATGATCCCGCTGGCAGCCTTGGGCGGCCTCTCGCCGATGGCCGCGGCGGCCGCGATGGCGTTCAGCTCCGTGTCGGTGGTGGGCAACTCGCTGCGTCTCCGGCGCTTCCGCCCCCGCCCCGTTGGGCAGGTATGATCGTTCACGAGGGACTCATGGAGCGCTACAACTACGAACTGTTGCGGCGGAGCCTCCTCGCGAAGCTCACCGACGAGGACTGGATGAAGATGCCGTTCAAGCGGCAGCACGTCGCCAAAGCCGAGGTGCTGGGGGTGCCTCTCTCTCAGCTCAGGCGCCTTGTCGCACTCGTGGGTCCCGAGGAGCGGCTCGATCCGAACTGGGTGGCGTCTCTCGCCGACGCCATCGCGGAGGCCGGCATCGACGACCACGACCGCTTGGACCACGTGCTGCTGCTCAAGCAGTACGAGCCGACCGACATCGACCCGCTCACCAACGAGCCGAGGTTCGTCCCCCAGATCGAGGGCGCGGTGGTGCTGCACCTGCACAACCGCAAGATGGCCCAGATCGCGGGCGCGGCGTTCTTCGACACGGGCGAGCCGCCCAAGCTGGTCTACCGCAGGCACTTCTGAGGTATCCTGTTCCCTCGTTCGGGCCGAAGTAGCTCAGTGGTAGAGCAGTCGCCTCGTAAGCGACAGGCCACGGGTTCGAATCCCGTCTTCGGCTCCATCCTCCCCCGGCCCCGACCGGCATCGGCTTTCCGATGCCTCCTGCATCGTTCGCCGCATCCTCAAAAACTAGTATGCGCGTACCCTGCGGAGCACCGAGCGCCAAACCAACACTAAGGACGGCTGAGGGCGCCCTCTCGGGTTGGGTCGCCCCAAGGAGGCTGAGGAAAGCATGGGTTGGTTTCTCGATCTGCCGACGTCGCGCAAGCTCGCGCTTTCGTTCGGCTTCGTCTTAACGCTGCTGGCCGCAGTCACGGTGCTCGGCGTGGTGCGCTTGCGACAGGCCTCGGCCACCGTCCGGGGCATCCAGGCCGAGTCGATGGCTTGCGCCGTGCAGGCCAAGAGCATCCAGTACCATCTGTACCGCGTGCGGCTGCCCCACTACCAAGGGTTCCTTGCGACCGACCCGGTCAAGCGGGAGCAGTACTTCTCGGAGATCGCCGAGTTCATCCAGAAGGTCGACGAGGACGTGGAGAAGTTCCTCGCCATGGCCAACCGCCCGGAGCTGCGGGACCGGTGCCTGAAGTTCAAGGAGGCCTGGGAGAAGTACAAGGCGATGGACCCGGACCTGCTGGACTACCACCGCAAGGGCCAGATCGACAAGCGCACGGAGCAGGCGGCGAAGATGGCCGCGCTGGCCACGAGCGAGATGGATCCCGCGCTAGAGGACTTGGTGGACTTCAGCGTGAAGGACGCCGCCAAGCGCGCCGACGGGGCGTCGGAGGCCGCCTCGGCCGCCAGCGCGGAGATGCTCGCCTTGGGGGCCGTCGCGATCTTCGTCGGGGTCGCTCTGGCGGGCTTCCTCGGCCGCAACATCGGCCAGGCCCTGCGCACGGTCTCCGAGCAGCTCACGAAGATGGCCCATGGGGGGATCCACGACCTCTCCCTGGCGATGCAGGCCATGGTAAAGGGCGACCTCACCCATGACTGCAAGATCGTCTCCAAGCCGCTGGAGGTCCGCACCCGCGACGACATCGGGCAGATGATGGAGAGCTGCAATGAGCTGAGGGATGCGATCGTAACCAGCATCGAGGGCTACAACGAGTCCCGCCGCAACCTAGCCGCGATGGTCGAGCAGCTCGGCGCGGCTGCGGAGCAGGTGAACGAGACCTCCGGCACCTTGGCGGCGGCTACCGAGCAGTCCGGCCGTGCCAGCTCCGAGATCGCCCAGGGGAGCGAGCGTCTTGCGAACGGAGCCGGAGAGGCCGCCGCGATCGTCGAGCGACTCGAAGCGTCCGCCATCAGCGTGCTGGAGGAGAGCCGGCAACAGGCCGAATCCGTGGCCAGCGCGGACGCGAGTCTGCAGGAGGCGGCCTCAGCGGTGGGCGAGGTGGCCGCCGCGGCCCAGAACGCCGCCGCGACCGCCGCGGAGGGCAGGCGTAAGGTCGAAGAGATCGCGGCCGCGAACCGGAGGATCCGCGACCAGGTCGGCGCGTCGGCGGACCAGGTGCGCGAGCTGGACGCCGCGAGCCAGCAGATCGGCGCGATCGTGCAGTCGATCGAGCAGATCGCCGAACAGACCAACCTTCTGGCTCTGAACGCGGCGATCGAGGCGGCGCGGGCCGGCGAGCACGGCCGTGGCTTCGCGGTCGTGGCGGAGGAGGTCCGCAAGCTGGCGGAGCAGTCCAGCGCGGCGACCAAGGAGATCGCGGCGCTCATCGAGAACGTGCGCTCGAACGTCTCCCGCACGGTCGAGGCGATCGGTCAAACCGCCCCGCTCGTCGAGGAGAGCGACGCCCTGAGCGCGCAGGCCGGCGGCTCGCTGGCCGAGATCGCGGAGTCGACCGCGCAGGTGGCCGCCCGCGCCGAAGGGGTGGCCCAGACGGCCCTCACCGTGGCGCAGGCCATGCGGGCTGTTCGCCAGGCGTCTGAGAGGAACGTGTCGGAGCTGGGAGCCATGAAGGACGGCGCGCAAGAGGTGGCCTCGGCGATCCAGGGGGTTGCCGCGGTGAGCGAGGAGACCGCCGCCAGCGCCGAGGAGATGAGCGCCACGGCGGAGGAGGTGAGCGCCTCGGCCGGCGAGCTGGCCGACATGGCGCGCCAGCTGAACGAGATCGTGGGTCGCTTCCAAGTCGACGGCGGCAAGACCCGCCTAAGGCTCGCGGCCTGATCCGGCGCAACGGGCGCGTGGCGGGCGGGGCCTCCGGCCCCGCCCGCCGTCTTCCTAGCGGCGCTCGGACGATGCGCGCCAAATGCCGAACTCTCGGCTCGGAGACTTCCGAGCGGCCTCTCGGCACGGGTCCAACCAATACGGCCGCCCCAGCACTCCGCGGTCTTGGGGGATCGCCCGCGGAATCAGTTGGCGATTTGACCAAAACTTCTGGTAGAATGGAGGACGATGAACCGCGCCGTCTTCGCCCAGCGCGCCGCCGTGCTGAAGGCCATGGCCCACCCCACCCGGCTGATGATCCTCGACCTTCTTCGCGACGGCGAGCGCTGCGTCTGCGAGATCCACGCCATCGTCGGCAGCGACCTCACCACCGTGTCCAAGCACCTGTCCGTGCTGAAGTCGGCGGGGTTGGTGAGCGACGAGAGGCGCGGGCATCAGGTGTTCTACACGCTGCTCGTTCCCTGCCTGAACTCGTTCGTCGAGTGCGTGGACGGTGTGGTCTCGCGCCGCCTCTCCGAGGCGCTCGAGGCGCGCGGAATGACCCTGGAGGCGACCAAACGATGAAGCTTCAGATTCTTGGCACCGGATGCCCCAAGTGCAAGGCGCTCTTCCAAGCCGCCGAACAGGCCAACCAGGCCGAAGGCTGGAACGCCGAGCTCGAGAAGATCGAGGACATCCGCAAGATCATCGAGTTCGGGGTCATGCAGACCCCCGCCCTGGCCTTGGACGGCAGGGTGCTTGTGACCGGACGAGTCCCCTCGGCGAAGGAGATCGCCGAGCTGGTGGCCAAGGCTCGCTGAACGAGGAGAACGAGGAGGAAACCATGTCGCAGTGCTGCGGTACCAACAACGTGATGCTGCTCGCCTGCTCCGGCGGATCGAACGTCGGGCAGGTTGCCAACGATTGCGCCCGGAGGCTCACCCAGCTGGGCCAGGGCAAGATGTTCTGCGCCGTCGGCGTGGCCGGCAAGCTGGAGATGCCCAACGGCTCGACGTTCGTGGACGCCGCCCGCGCGGCCAACGTGCGCGTGGCGATCGACGGGTGCGGGGTGCGCTGCGTCGGCAAGGCGCTCGAGTCGGCCGGCCTTCCGGTCGACGTGCAGGTCGTCCTGACGAGCGAGATGCCGATGGAGAAGGGCTACAACTTCGACTTCGGCGAGGCGGAGATCGCCAAGGCGGCCGGCCTCGTCGCGGACAAGCTCCAGGGGCTGGGGAGCTGAAGAGGCCATGGGCCGATCCATCTGGATCCTCGCAGCCTTCCTCTTGGCCGCGGCGGTGGTCGTCGGCATGAAGCGCAGCCCCGCGCCGGAGGCTCCGCCCCCCGCCGCCCCGCGGACCGAGCAGAAGGCCCGCCCGGAGCAGAAGCTGCCGACCTTGGTCGAGATCGGCTCGGAGAGCTGCATCCCCTGCCAGGCGATGCAGCCGGTGCTGGCGGAGCTGCGCCACGACTATGGCTCCAAGCTCAGGGTGCTGTTCTACGACGTGCGGATGCACCCGGAGGTGGCCCAACGCTTCGGCATCGAGAGCATCCCCACGCAGGTGTTTCTGGACAAGGACGGCAGGGAGATCTTCCGGCACGTGGGCTTCTGGCCCAAGGAGGAGATCGTCGCCAAGTTCAAGGAGCTCGGAGTCGGCCTGTGACCGGGTTGCTGGAGGCTCTGACGAGGGCCGTCGAGGGGGGCTTCGGCCTCGCCTTGGCGGCCTCGTTCCTTTGGGGCGTGGCCAGCATCGTGCTGAGTCCCTGCCACCTGTCGGGCATCCCGCTGCTTGTGGCGTTCCTGTCGCGGGACGCGTCCGAGGGTTCCGCCCGGCCCTACCGCGTGGCGAGCCTGTTCGCGCTCGGTCTGGTGGTCAGTGTGGCACTGGTGGGCGCGGTGACGGCCGCGCTGGGGCGGATCGCGGGCGATCTCGGCAACGGAACCAATTGGCTCGTCGCTCTGGTGCTGGCCTTCGTCGGCCTTGCGCTGCTCGACGTCGTGCGGCTCGACTTCTCCTCTCCCAACCTGGCTAGGTTCCGTGGCGGAGGCGAGCGGGCGGCGTTTCTGGCGGGTCTGTTCTTCGGTTCGATGACCGGACCGTGCACCTTCGCGTTTCTGGCGCCGGTGCTTGGCGCCGGCTTCCGCGCGGGGCAGCAGGGCTGGCTTCCGGGCGCGGGGCTGGTGGCGGCGTTCGGCCTCGGCCAGGGGCTGACGGTCGTGGCCGCGGGCGGGTCGATCGGCGCGGTCCAAGCGTTTCTCCAGAACCGCCGGGCGCAGAGCGCCTCGCTCGCTTTCCGGAGGATCCTGGGCTGTGCGGCGCTGCTCGCCGCGCTCTACTACGTGCACAAGGCGGCCTGAAAGCGGCCCGCGAAGAAAGAGATTTGGCAACTTTGCCAAATGGTAAACTAAGGCCATGAGTTGGAAGCACGAGTGGAAAACGCTGGCGGTGCTCGCTGCCGTCTTCCTAGCCTTCTTCTTCCTGCCCGTGGGAACCCCGCGCTTCGACAACGCGGTGTTCGAGGCTCTCCACCTGACGCGCTGGTACGCCAGGGAGCACGTGCTGCTCTGCCTGGTGCCGGCGTTCTTCATCGCCGGCGCGATCGGCGTGTTCGTGCGCCAGGAGTCCGTGATGCGGTATCTCGGCGCGCGGGCCAAGAAGACGCTGGCCTACGCCGTGGCCTCAGTCTCGGGGACGATCCTCGCGGTCTGCTCGTGCACCGTGCTGCCGCTGTTCGCCGGCATCTACCGGATGGGTGCGGGGCTCGGCCCGGCGACGGCGTTCCTCTATTCCGGTCCTGCGATCAACGTTCTGGCGATCATCCTCACCGCCCGCATCCTGGGCTTCGAGCTGGGCGTCGCGCGGGCCGTGGGAGCGGTCTTCTTCAGCGTGCTGATCGGCCTCTCCATGCACCTGCTGTTCCACAAGGAGGAGCAAGCGAAGTTCGAGGCGCAGGCGGCGATGGCCGAGCCCGACGGCGGCCGTCCCCTCAGTCAGACGGCCGTGTACTTCGCCTCGATGGTCGGGATCCTGGTGTTCGCCAACTGGGGCAAACCGGACGTCCAGCAGGGTCTCTGGTACACGATCTACACGCTCAAGTGGCCGATCACCTCGGCGTTCGGGCTCGTGCTGCTGTACTGTCTGGTCCGGTATCTGCGCGTTCCGCCGGCCAGGCTCGTCCCTCCCGCGGTGGTGACCGCCGCTCTGGCGCTGGCCCTGCCGCACCTGCCGCTCCTCGCCTTCGCGGCCGGCGCCGTCGGCCTCAGCTGGGCGATCTCAGGCCAGGAGGGTGAGCCGACGCACTGGATGGAGACCAGCTGGGGCTACGCCAAGCAGATTCTGCCGCTGCTGCTCGCGGGAGTGCTGGTCGCCGGGCTCCTGCTCGGTCGCCCCGGTCACGAGGGGCTGATTCCGAACGAGTGGGTGCAGGCCGCCGTCGGCGGAAACTCTCTCCGGGCCAACCTTCTGGCGTCGGTGGCGGGTGCGTTCATGTACTTTGCGACGCTCACCGAGGTTCCGATCCTGCAGGGTCTGATCGGCAGCGGCATGGGCAAGGGTCCGGCGCTGGCCCTGCTGCTGGCGGGCCCCGCGCTCTCGCTGCCCAGCATGCTCGTCCTCTGGACGATCATGGGAGCCAAGAAGACGGCGGCTTTCGTGAGCCTCGTGGTGCTCTGCTCAACCTTGGCGGGCTGGCTGTACGGGATGTTCTTCTGATCCTGCGGACGTTCCGTTTCGGCGAAGGCTTCCGACGAAGCTGCGCCTTCCCTGCGTCGGGGATCGCGTAGACTCTGGGGCATGCTGGCGTTGCTTGCGGCGATGGCGCTGTCGGACTACCGCGCGAGGTTTCCCCTGCCGGACGACGTCGTGCCGAACGGGTGGGGCGTCAACATCCACTTCACGCACCCCGAGCCCGGCGAGACGGAGATGATCCGCGACGCGGGCTTCCGGTGGGTGCGCATGGACCTCTTCTGGCACCAGATCGAAACCCAGCGGGGGGCGTACGACTTCGCCAGCTACGACGTGCTGGTCGAGAGCCTCGAGAAGAACGGCCTGCGGGCGCTTTTCATCCTCGACTACGGCAACGACCTGTACCAGAAGGGCTCGCCCAGCACGCCCGAGGCGCGCGCCGCCTTCTGCCGGTTCGTGGAGGCCGCGGTGAAGCGCTACCGGGGCAAAGGCGTGCTGTGGGAGATGTGGAACGAGCCCAACATCCACTTTTGGCAGCCCGTGCCGAACGTCGAGCACTACGCCGCGCTGGCGCTGGAGGTCGGCGAGACCATCCGGCGGGTGGCCCCCGAGGAGTGGTACGTGGGGCCGGCGACGAGCGGCTTCGACTGGCGTTTCCTCGAGGCGTGCTTCCGCAAGGGGCTGCTCCGCTTTTGGGACGCGGTGACGGTGCACCCCTACCGGGGCGTCCAGCCGGAAACGGTCCTGCCGGACTGGTTCCGCCTGCGGGAGCTGATCGACCGCCACGCCCCGGCGGGCAAACGAATCCCGATGTTCAGCGGAGAGTGGGGCTACTCGGAGCTGCACTCCGGCCTGAACCTGGAGATCCAGGCGCGCTGGGCGCCCCGGCAGTACCTGGTCAACCTGGCGGGCGGCGCGCCGCTGTCGATCTGGTACGACTGGAAGAACGACGGCACCGACCCGAAGGAGATCGAGCACCACTTCGGCACCGTCTACCACGACCTGCGCCGCAAGCCCACCTACGACAACATCCAAGCGACCGCCCGAGCGCTGTCGGGCTGGGGGTTCAACAAGCGGCTGGATCAGGGGGACCCCTCGCGCTGGGTGCTGCTGTTCGAGAAGGGCGGGCAGGCGGCGACCGCCGAGTGGAGCGCCAAGGCGGGCTCGGACACCCTGCCGGTGGTTCGTCCGGCGAAGTTGCCGAAGGCTGTGTTGGCCTGGCCGCGGCTTCCGCTCGGCACCCGCGCGGCGACCGCCGACGAGCTGGCGTCCTTGCTCGCGTGGCCGGGCGCGCCGAAGGGGTCCAAGCTGAGAGTGGAGGCCCTGCCCTCGGAAACCGGCCGGCCGGTCTTCGCGGTGGAGGCGTCTCCCGTCCGAGCGTCACTCAGCCGGGCGCTGGGCCGGGCGCGCGGGTTCCGCGCTCCGGGATCGGAACCGTGGCGTCTGCGCGCAGGGCTGGTCCTCCCCGAAGGAACCTTCTGGCAGGCGCTGGCGTGGCACCCGGCGCACCCGTTCCGCGTGACGTTCGCCTCGCCCGACCCGAGCGGCGTCTGGGCGCTGTTCGACGCAGGATCGGAGGTGCCGACGGAGCCGGTCAGGGTCTCCGCGCGGATCGGCGGCACCAAGGCTGAGGCCGAGCTCTCGGGCGGAGCCGTCCGGCTGCCGGGCCTGGCGGCGGCACTGGGGGCGACGCTCGAGGGTTCCGTGGCGTTCGCAGGGAAGACGGTGGCCCTTCCGGCGTTCGGGTTCGAGCGCATCCCGATTCCCGGGCCGGCGCAGTGGAGGTGGGTCGCCGACGGCGACGCCAAGGTGCCCGCCACGCTGTCGCTGGACGCCGGCGCTCCGCCCGCGGGCCTGCCGTTCCGCACGGATCGGGCGTTGCGCCTAAGGTACCGCTTCGGGCAGGGGTGGCGCTTCGCCGAGCTGCGCCCGGCGGCTCCGATCGCTCTCCCGCGAGGCGCGCACAACCTGTCGCTGTGGGTGCACGGCGACGGTAGCGGCAACGTTCTGCGGCTCCGGTTTGTGGACGAGACCGGCCAGACGCACCAGCCGGACGGCCCCAAGCTGGACTGGAAGGGTTGGAGGCTCGTCTCCATCCCGCTTCGCGCGGGCTTCGGCGGCTTCTGGGGCGGGGCGCAGGACGGCAAGGTGCATGGCTCCTGTCGCCTGCAGACCCTGCTGTTGGTCGACTCGGTTCCGCCCAGGGAGAACGAGGGAGAGCTGTGGGTGGCCGGCGTCTCGGTCGCCTTCACGCGCTGAGGATACGGAAAGTTTCGGACCTTCGACCGGGTTGCTCGGCCGCTCTCCTGCCGAAGATAGAAGGGGAGATGTCCGGATCGCGTTTGGACGCGGCCGCCAACCCGCTCGCGCCGTTGGTGGCCTTTCTGGGTGAGCTGAAGCAAGGGGGCAAGGTGGATTCCTGGCTCTGCCGCGCCGCCACGCTCGCCCAGGAGGAGCCTCCGACTCCGGCCATGCTCGAGCGTCTGATCGGCATCGAGCCGATGCTCCACGCCAGGGTCCGGGCGTTGCTGTCGCAGGAGCTCAAGGCGGCCGGCGTCCGGTCCGACGGGTCGTTCGGGGACGTCAACCAGAAGCTGGGCACCGAGCGGGTGCAGCGCACCTGTCTTCTAGCCTGCCTCGAGCTCTGGACCGAGGAACTGTGCAAGGGCTCAGGTGTGAAGCCTAAACCGATCGTCTCACGGGCGCTGGCGATCGCCGTGGCCTCCGCCCGGCTGGCCGAGAGGCTGGTGATGGTGTCGCGCTCCGCGGCGATGACCGGCGGGTTGCTGCGGCACCTGGGCCAGCCGTTCCTCGTGGGCCTCGTGAAAGGGGGCTACCGATCGGTCCTGCAAGCCGTCGCCGGAACCCGGCGTTCCGTGAACGAGGCCGAGGCCGAACTGCTCGGTTTCGACCACCGCTCCGCCGGCGTGGCCGTCGCCAAACTGTGGGGGTTCCCCGCGCACGTCGCTTCGGCCGTGACCGCCGGGCACCCCATCTCCGCGACGATCGACATCTCTTGGTGCGTCATCGCGGGAGAGGCGATCGCCCACCAGCTGGGCTACGACGGCGGAGCGGCCAACAACCCGCCCGACCTTCCGATGGAGCGGCTCGAGTCGGTCGGCATCCGGATGGACGACATCGCCCGGCTCTCGCTGGAGGTCGCCATCGAGGTTCAGGTGTACGCCTCAGCCGCCTGAGCCGCCGGCGGGCTTCTCGAACATCTCGCGCTCCACGGCGTCGATGATCGCGTGCACCGCCCAGAGGTGCAGCTCCTGGATTCGCGCCGAGCCGGTTGCCTCGGGCACGAAGGCCGCGTCGCAGAGCGGCAGCAGCGTACCGCCGTCCCCGCCGAGCAGGCCCAGCACCGCCATTCCGCGCTCCCGGGCGGCCCGGGCGGCCCGCACCACGTTCTCCGAACGGCCCGAGGTGGACAGAGCCAGGAGCGCGTCGCCCGGCCGCCCCCAGGCCCGCACGGCCCGCTCGAAGATCGACTCGAAGCCGTAGTCGTTCGCGGCGCAGGTGAAGTGAGTCGGGTCGGCGATCGCCACCGCCGGCAAGGGGTCGCGGTCGAGCCGAAAGCGACCGGTGCATTCTTCGGCGAAGTGCATCGCCTCGGCCATGCTTCCGCCGTTGCCGCAACAGTACACCACGCCCCCGGAACGGAAGCACCGCAGCACCCTGGCCGCGATGGCCGCCACCTGCTGGGACGCCGAGCCCCGCACGGCGCGGAGGAAAGCTTCGGACGCCGCCTCCAAGGTGCCCCGGATCCTCTCTTCCACCGCCCCAAGATACCCTCCAACCCGCCGTCGCACCGAAGGCGAGGATCGGGTAAGAAGCGGGCATGCATCCTGCGCTGGTCTGTCTCGCCCTCGCGGCCTCCCTGTCGGGACCGCGCTTCGAGCACCGCGTGTTCACGGCCCTCAACGGAGTGGTGCTGCCGTTCCGTCTGCTCCGTCCGGCCACCGGCACGAGGGGCGCGCCGCTGGTGCTCTTTCTGCATGGAGCGGGCGAGCGCGGCTCCGACAACGAGGCGCAGCTCGTTCACGGCACACCGTTCTTCCTCCAGTGCGCGGAGAAGGGGGCGGCGGTCGTGATCCCGCAGTGCCCCAGCGGAGGTTGGTGGTCGAACCTCGATTGGCGGACCTCGAAGATGGGTTCTCGGCCCTCGCCGGCGGGTGCGGCGGTGCTTCAGATGCTCGGCGTGCTCGTGCGGGAGCTGGACGCGGACCGCGACCGGGTGGTGATCGGCGGCCTCAGCATGGGCGGCTTCGGCACCTTCGACCTTGTCGCCCGCAGGCCCAAGACGTTCGCCGCAGCCTTCCCGATCTGCGGGGGCGGCGACCCTCGGACCGCCGCCCGGCTGAAGGACGTGCCGTTCTGGGTGTTCCACGGGGCAAAGGACCCCGTCGTGCCCGTGCAGGCCAGCCGCACGATGGTGGATGCGATCCGAGCCGCGGGAGGCGAGGTCCGCTACACCGAGTACCCGGAGGCGCAACACGATTCCTGGACGCTGGCGTTCCAGGAGCCGGGCTTGGTCGACTGGCTGCTCAGCCAGCGGCGCAAGCACTGAGGATCGCGTCGGTCGTCTCGGGCTGCGACTCCTGCAGGTTGCGAAGCTCCTCCAAGGTCGGGATCGATTGGGACGCGCCCCAGCGCGTGCAGGCCATGCATCCGGCGGCCGCGCCCATCGCGAGCGCGCGGCCCACCGGCCACCCTTGGTGCAGGCCGAACAACACGCCCGCCCGGAAGGCGTCGCCCGCGCCCGTCGAGTCCACCACCTCCGGGCAGCGATAGGTGGGCAGCAGCCTGGCCGGGCCCTCGGGCGGGGACCAACAGAAGCCGTTCGGCCCGTCGGTCAGGATCGCGTGGCAGCGGTATCGCCGCGCGATGCCCTCGGCCACGCGTCGGTTCCCATCGGCGTCGTCCCTCGCGCCCGCCCAGTCCGTCGACGTCTGCCAGAACCCGCCGGGCTGCAGCGGCTCGTCCTCGCGCACGAAGTCCATCAGGTAGGTGCGCATCCCAGCCTCGGCGGCGCGGCGGGCGGCAAGGCGGGAGGCGTCCGCCATGTTCGGCTCGGCGGTGAACCAAGCCCCGGGCACGACGGGGAAGCTCTCGGCCTGGGCCGCCCAGTCCATCGCCGAGAAGCCCTTGCCGAACATCGTGCGGTCGCCGTCGGGCGTCACGTACACGTCGCACACGGGGGTCTCGCCCGCGTCGGCTCGGAGGTGCTCGGTGGGGAGTCCGGCGAGCCGCAGCAGCTCCAGCAGCCTGCGCCCTTCCTCTCCGGCCCCGAGGTTGTTGCCCGCCAAGCCAACCGGAACGCCCCACGAGGCGAGGTGCCGCGCCGTGTTGGCCGCCTCGCCCCCTAGCAACAGCGTCTCCTCCAGAATCTCCACGTACCCGCCTGGATCCGGCAGGCTGGGCACCCTGCGGACTCGATCGAGGCACACCGTTCCGAACACAACGACCATCGTTGCGGTCCATCTTACCGACCGAGGGCGGGTACGCTGGACGCGTGTTCTGGCTGCAGGGCGCCGTGTCGTTCGCCATCTGGATCCTATACGGGATCGGCCTTCGGTGCCGCACCGAGCGCACCGTCGCCCGCGTGGAGTCTTGGAGCCGGAACACGCGGGCGGCGGTGGGGGCGGCCTGCCTGATCCTCAGCGGCGTGCTTCTGCTGGCGGGACTGGCCGCGCTGCGCACCCTGGCCGGACCCCAGCCGAGCGACGGCCTGGAGACCGTGCCCTGGATTGCGGTCACGCTGCTGGGGATCACCTTCGTCGAGCTCCAAGTGCTGGGCGCGACGATCATGGTCTCTCTGGCCAAGCCGACGAGCGTCTCCAAACGGGGCCCTGGAGCGTCCAACCCATGGAGAGGCTCAAGGTGGCGCACCATCGCCACGTACCGAGAAGGCCACTGGATTTCGAAGCGCAAGGACAGAAGACGATGAAGGCACTCTGGACGATCCTCGTCGCGTCGCTCGCCCTGGCGGCGGCGCCGCAGCAGGCCACTCAGCCGGCCTCCCAGCCGGACCCGAAGCAGGACATCAACTACCAGATCGCCAAGCTGGACGCCCTGAACCACGTCCTGCCTCTCCTGCTCACCAAGGACCAGGCCAACAAGATCCTCACGGCTCTGGAGAAGGTTCGCGAGAAGGAGCGGCAGGTCCGGAAGATGGAGGACGACCAGCTGAAGCCGTTCCGCGAGCGCATCGCCAAAGCGGTCGAGGATGGCGAGAAGAAGAAGCTGGTTCCGGACCGCCAGCTTCTGGCGGACCTCGCCAAGCTGCTGGGCGCCTTCGACCGCGTTCGGGCGGCCACCGCCGAAGACAACGTCTCCATGATCGAGGAGACGTTGAAGTCGACGCTGAACGCCGGCCAGCTCAAGACGCTCGCCAAGTCGCTCGATCCGCGGTTCTTCGCCCCCGATCTGAAGATCGAGGAGATCACGGACAGCGAGCGGATCCGGATCTTCATCCGCGCGATCCTGCTGCAGCCGGCGACCTACGACCTCTTGGTCGAGCTGGCTAAGAACTCCTGAGGGCCTCCAGCACGCGCCCGAGCGCGGCCAGCTGAGCGTCCAGGGGCAGGGCATCGGTCGGCGGCACGTGCAGGAAGCCCGTGCGCGTGTCCGGCAGGGCCTCCAGCGCGCGGAAGAAGGCGTAGTTGCACAGGTACGTGCCGGCGTCGACGCTGGGCTCCCACAGCTCGCAGGGTTTGCCGAACGGCTCGTGGGGCCAGAGGGTCGCCGCCAAGTTCGGGGGACGCCTCGGGTCGATCGGCCCGGGACCGTAGACCTCCCCACGGACGTCGGGATGGGTGCCAACCCGGTTCTGCGCCACCCACTCGATCCTCAACCGCGCCGCACCTCCGGCGACGCCCATCAGCAGGATTCTGTCCGGAGGCTCGGCGGCGATCCGATCCACGAAAGCGTCCACCGCGCGGAAAGACACCTCGAGAACCTCATAGGGCAGGCCGCACCGCTCCGCCAGAGCCTGGCTCGGGTTCTCGCCGAACCCTCCGAACGGCCCGAAACCGGTCACCAGAATGTCGAGAGGCATGGCAGGGTGCCCGGGGCGGGACTCGAACCCGCACTCCCTCGCGGGAAGCGGATTTTAAGTCCGCTGTGTCTGCCGTTCCACCACCCGGGCTCAGGCGGCATTGTACCGCCGCGCGAGAGCGCGTCCGAAAACGCCGTCCCGCCGAGGAGGAACCCTCGGGGCGGCGAGCTCGCCGCCCGCCAGCCCGCAGGGGAGTTCGCGGTCCGATTACCGACCACCCATCTCCCGGACGCACCCCTCGGGCTGGGGGGCAAGGCCGCCGTCCCGTCCAGCGCCGCACCCCCTCACGACTCCGCCGTCTGTGGCAGCCGCCTCGGGCGACCGTTCCAGGCCGCCAGGAAGCCGGCGAGCGTGAGGATGCCCGTTCCAACCCAAACCAGGATCGTGAGGGGCTTGTAGTACACCTCGATCGGGTAGATCGGCGTGTTGAACGAGACCTGGAGGCTGACCGAGCCGTCCGCCACGTTCATGCCGCTCATCCCCATGCGCAGCGCGTGGCCCACGGGCGCCTCGATCGGCTCCACGCCGTTCTGCGCCAGCCTCATCCCCGGCCGGACCTCGAACGAGCCCACCGGCGTCTCGGCGCGGACCACCGCCAAAAACTCCGTGCCGGCCATCCCGGGCTGGCCCTTGCGCTCCATGCGCTCGAACGTGAATCGATACCGGCCCACGTCGAACGACTCGCCGGGCTTGAGCGTGACCACGCCGGATGCGTCGGTTTGCTCCGGCTGAGGGGTGATGTAGACGTCGTGGAGCGCGAACCGCTGGATGTGAGGCCACACCATCGGGCTCTCGCGCCCGTCCTGAGGCGACACGACGTAGTACAGGCCGGGAGCGGCGACGAACGTGCCTTCGTCCGACGTCACCCGAAACCGCACGCGGTTGCCGCGGTCGTGACGGTCCGACGTCTGCCCCAGGTACTCGAAGGTGTAGCCCAGCGCGGCGCCGGGCCGGCCCTCCTGCACGTTCGTGAATCCCTTGCGCTCGAAGCCTCGGCTGAAGATCAGGCCCGCCAGCAGCACCGCGAGTCCGACGTGCGCGAGGAACGACGCGGCGCTCAGCTTCTTGGCGATGCCCAGCTCGACGACGCGCCAGACGTTCGCCACCAACACGAACCAGCACAGGCCGAGCAGGATGAGGAGCCAGGGCAGCTTGGGCAACGAGAAACCGCCGATCGCCTCGACGCTGCCGGACAACGGAATGCGCTGGCGGATCGGGGTGGCGGCCATCGCCAGCAGGCTGAGGCCCACCAGACCGAACGAGAGGCAGAACGCGTTGTACAGTCGCCGACCAACCTCCCGTGCACCGAGCTTGCGCCAGCCCACGAACGGCGCGGCGGCCATCACCAGCATCAGCGGAACGAAGAAGAACGACAGGATCTGGTGGTACTGATGCTCCTCCACCACCTTGGCCGGCCGCCCTGCGAGCGCCATGAAGAACGGCAGGCTCATGCCCACCAGCGTCGCGCCCGCGAACAGCACCAGCAGGTACGTCCCCGCGCGGAACAGGCTCTCGCGATCCCAGCCCGGCGCTTCCTCGCCCTCGCTCCGTTGCAGGCGCAGCGCGCTCGGCAGGGTCCAGAACCAGACTCCGAGGAACCCCACGAACGCCGCTGCGCAGAGACCGACCAGCAGCTTCAGCGCGGCCCGGTCCATCTCGGCGAAGCTGTGCACGCTCACATCCGAGAGCATCCCTGAGCGGGTGAGGAACGTCCCGTAGACGAACGCCAGGAACGGCGCCGCCGCCAGCAACAGGTTCGTCGGGATCCACCTGCCCTTGGCTCTATGGACCATCAGCCCGTGCAACAGAGCCGCGCCCAGCACCCAGGGCACGAAGCTGACGTTCTCCACGGGGTCCCACATCCAGAAGCCGCCCCAACCGAGGGTCTCGTAGGCCCAGAAGCCACCCATGCACAGCCCGAGGCCGACCAGCGTCGTGGCGAGGATCGCCCATGGCCGCACGAGCGGCACCCAGGACCGAAGATCGCGGTGCAGCATGGCCGCCAGCGCCAGCGCGAACGGCACCGTCAGCGCCCCGAAGCCGAGGAAGATCGTCGGAGGATGGATGGTGACCCAGTAGTTCTGCAGCGCCGGCGCCAGGCCCACGCCCTCGCTCGGCACCACGGCCCTGCCGCCCTCGCGGATCAGGTGGAACGGCGTCTCGTAGGCCAGGATGCCCGCGATGGCGGCCAGCGGCAGCGAGTACACCGCCATGTAGGCGCGCCGGTACGGGCCGACGAACCGCGCCGACAGCAGACCGAACAGCGCGATGCACACGCCCCACAGCAGGAAGCTGCCCTGCTGACCCGACCAGATCCCGGCGATGCGGTAGGGGAGCGTGTTCGTCGAGTCCGCGTGCGCCCACACGTACTCCCACTCGAACCGGTTGTTGGCGAACAGGACCGCCAGCACGGCGAAGGCGGCGAACAGCCCGAGGCAACCCAAGCCGAAGGTCCAACCCCCCAGCCGCCGGCCCCAATCGCGGCCGACGGCAACTCCCCAGGCGAGAGCGGACGCCGAGAACAGCAGCGCGGCGGAGACGACGAGCGCCGAGCCGAGGCTTCCCAGCGCGAGGGACCATTCCGGCGGCGAGGGCAGCGGATCGAGAGCGTTCGTTCCCATGGCGTTCGTTTCGTCGTTTCGACAGAGGCTTTCTGCGTCGGCCAAAACCGATCTGGTTCCGAACGGCGGACGGCCGCCCCACCAAGGAGCGGCCGTCGCCACGGTTCCCTTCGGGCCGTCACTCGGCGGACATGTCCGCGCGGGTCGCCCGTTTCTTGTCCTCGAGGATGCTGGCCAGCTTCTCCTGGAAGGTCTTCAGGCGGCCGGTCGGCGGGACGGGCGCCTTGCCCAGCGCTGTATCCATGTTGTCGTTGGCCACCGTCAGCAGGTGCCGGGCATAGTGCGGGTTGTGCACGCCCAGCGAGGCGTCGCGGACGATGAAGTAGTAGTTGTGCCTCGCTCGCTTCACCTCGATCGGCACCTGCGACTGCGGCGGAGCCGCCTTGCCGAGCGCCGCGATCAGCGACGTGTAGTCCCACAGGTCCTTGTCGCCGAACTTGCCCTGCGCCCAAGTCTGCAGTTTCGTCTTGACCTGGTACAGGCCGTTGACGATCTCGTTCTTCAGCGTGGCCGTGCGCGAGGTCGCGTCCGCCACCGAGTGGCACGGCGTGCAGGCCTTGTCGACCTTCACGGTGAACGTGTGGCTTCCGCCTCCCATGTGGCACTTGCTGCACTGGCCCTCGGCGGTTGCGTGGGCGCCGGTGCGGATCACCGGGCCTCCGTTCTCGACCGCCCCGATGCCCATCAGCATGTTGAACTGGTTGCTGTCGTGCATCGAAGGCCGCGCGGTGCCGGAGTTCAGCGCCGAGTCGGCGGGGTTCGTCCCCCGGCCGTTATGGCACTGGGCACAGCCGTGGTTGAAATTGGTGAACGTCGCCGCGTTCGTGCCCGGCGCGATCGGGGCCGTGTCCAGGCTGAAGACCGGCTTGCGCAGCAGCAGCTCCTTGCCCTCGGCGGACAGGTTGCCGGTCTTGCTGTGCGGGTTGTGGCAGTGCACGCAGGCCGCCGTGTACGCCGCCTTGTCGCGCGCCTCCTCGGCCACGGCCCGGATCTGGTCGTCGGTGGTGCCGGCGACGTCCAGCCCAGAGTGCCGCGAGAACCACCCGGCGTGGCAGGAGCCGCAACGACTGCTTCTGGCATACAGCGCGATGTTGCCGACGGTCATGTTCATGATCGTCTGGGGCAGCTCCTCGTCGGCGTGCGCGGACTTGTGCCACTCGTCGAACGACGGCCCGTGGCACTGGCCGCAGACCACCGAGTTCTCGCTGTTCAGCCCGCTCAGGATGTTGTCCGGGCCGGGGTTGGCAATGTGCTTGCCGCCCGGGCCGTGGCAGCTCTCGCAGCCGACGCCCACCGAGGCGTGCTTGGTGTCTTGCCACGTCGCATGACCTTGATGGCACTCCAGGCACTTGGCCGATCCGACCGGCTTGGCGTCCTTCTGCCCGTCCGGCAGCAACGCCAAGAACTGCTTGGTGATGGACGAGTCTCCGCCCCCACCGCTGACCACTGCACCGCCCTCGCCGCCGCAACTCTGGAGGACGAGCGTCCCCGCCACCAGAGGCACCGCCGCGAGAAGCGACACGAACCATTTCGTTCTCATCATGCTCCTCCGCTCATTAGGTGTCGATCCTACAGCCATGCTTCAAAACCTCATCTTCGCAGAGACCACGAAGGCCTGCGTGTCGTAATCCAAAAACGGGTTCGTCTTGTCCCAGAAGCGCCACGGCATCCAGCCGAGCATCAGCTCGTTGCCGTCCGGTCTCCGGTGCGTGAGCGCCAGGCTCCAATACTTGCCCTTGTAGTTCCCCCCCGGCTCGAAGACCAGGTTCGAGTTGTTCGTGCCCGTCTCGGTGTAGGTCCCGGTGAAGAACCACTGGTCGGACAGCGCAGCGGAGACCCCCAGCGTGCTAAGCAGTCCGCCGGGGAAGTACGCGTCGAAGTCGGGCTCGCCCGCCGCCCTGGCCCGGTGGTTCTCGCGCTGGTGCTCCGCGAACACGCTCAGGCGGTCCGTCAGCTCGAAGCTTCCGCCCAAGGCGACCGACGTGGAGCGCAGCGTGGCGTCCCGATCGTCGTTCACGTTCACGGCGTGCGCGAGGGTGGCGTACACCGTCCCCGTGCCGACGAACCAGTCGAGCTGCGCCTGCACCGAAGCCCGGTCATCCCACCAGAGGGCGCGCGTGTCGTCCGATACCACCGTCGGCCAGCCGCGCAGGTGGTCGTAGACGCCGCGCACGCTCAGCTTCAGGTTCGGCGCGAGCCGTCCCCAGACGCGGCCGGTCCAAGCGTCGCGGATCGGCACTTCGATCTCGGAGCGGTCCGTGCGGATGCGCTCCGACTCGAGATGCCGGTAGCCCACGGCTGCAGACCACCCGCCTCCGAACCGGTGGTTCAGCCTCCCGGTCGTCTCGTAGCGCTTGCGCAGGGCGGCGTTCTGCACGGTCGGCAAGTTCAGGTCCTCATATCGGAAGCCGAAGCCGAGCGTGGTGGCCTCGCCCAGGTCGAGGTCGCCTCGGACCAGCCAGGTCTCCACCTCGTTCTCGTCGCCGCCGCCCACCCGAATCTTGTGCTGGAGGTAGCCGCCCTCCAGGTTCAGCCGCGGTCCGAGCTGCTGGGAGACGATCGCGTCGTGGCGGACGACGTCGGTGTCGGGCAGAACGTTGGTGCGGTCCCAATAGGTTCGCTCGCTCACGCCCAGCTGGAGCCGCCCATCGCCCAGCTCGGTCCCGAGGACGGCGTCCAGGAACCGCGTTCGCTGCCGGAGGGGCTCCTTCGGTGCGCCGAAGTACTCGTCCTGCTTGTCCATCTGGTAGCGCAGGGCGATCCGGGCCGGGCCGATGGCCTGCACCAGGGTGGCCTCACCCACCTCCCGCTCGCTCTCCTCGACGAACAGCGGGAACGGGTCATAGAACTTGTTGCGCCGCAGAGAGCCGCCCAAGGCGGTGGTCCCGTGGAACAGCAACAGCTCGGCCCCGGTCCAGTAGTCGTCCTCGGGCGCTCCCCGGAAGGCACCCAGGAAGTGGGAGTTCCGGGCGTCGTTGCCCCACAGGTACGAAGCCTCCCCGATCGACCAGCCGTCGGCGGGCGTCGCGTACTGCTTGAACTTGCGGACGTTGCCGTTGAACTCCCAGTTGATCCAGGAGAAGTCGAACACCGCCCTGGGTCGCACCACCGTCGGCGGCGCGGCGGGCTCCGCCCCACTCTGGCCCTCCTCCTGGGCGAACACGCAGGAGAACGCCAGCAGAGCCATCGCGGTCCAAAGGGTCCTAGTCGATTCGATCACGTTTCCTTCCCTCCGTTTGGCGACGCGCGCCACCTACCTGCGAAGGAACTTCGGGTCGGTGTTCGACCCGTGCACGGCGACGTGGCACCCGGAGCTCCAGCACGAGCGTCCGGGATAGTGCCGCGAGAGCTTGTCGGTGTGGCACTGGGCGCACACGCCTCGCGAGAACGACGTCAGCAGCTTCGGGTTCTGAGACCCGTGCGGCTTGTGGCACTCCACGCAACCGTCCCCGGTCCACCCCGCGACGGGATCGTGCTCGTAGACGAAGGGCCCAGCCTTGTCCGCGTGGCACGAGGCGCACTTGCCCTTCACGGCGTCGACGTCCTTCCGCGCGTTCTTCGCGGGGTGGACGTCGTGGCAGTCGCTGCAGACCATGCGGCCTTCGGGCACCGGGTGGTGCGAGTTCTGCTTGAACTGCGTCACCGTCTTCGGATGGCACGAGCCACAGACCTTGAGTTCGGAACCCTTCAGGAGCTTCTTCGGCGTCGGCTGGGCGTGGAACGCGACCAGCGCGTCCGCAGGCGGCTTGCCTTCGTCGGCCTCCTTGGGGTGGATCTGGTGGCAGGACGTGCACGCGACCGACGCCTGGGCGTGGTCGGTGCGGTTCCAATGGCTGAGCTTCATCGTGTCGCCGTGGCAGCGCAGGCAAGCCGCGGCCACCTGCTTCGCGTCCATCTTGGTGTAGGACACGACCTGCGGGTTGTTCTCGTCCACGTGGAACTGGCCGGGGCCGTGGCAACCCTCGCAGCCTCGCTTGCCGACCGGCAACTTCGGGTTGTTGGAGTGAGGGGCGTGCGCGGAAAGCTTGAACTTCGCCACGACGTCCTCGTGGCAGCTCGAGCAGGCGTCATCGCCCAAATAGCTCTCTTCCGTGGCCTTCGCGAACAGGCTCAGGGGGAACTGGGGCTCCTTCTGAGCCGCCTTCTCGCCCCCCAGCGCCCCCACGAAGAGCGACGCCAATCCGACTCCCAAAAACAGCGTCCCTAGACGCATGCGCTCCTCCCGATTCCCTTCGCTCCGTCCTCGTCCGGGGCGGGCGTCTCTGGTCTCGACGATTCCCTTCTCCGAGGGCACCCGGCTTTCCTGCTTGGTTCGCGGGAGCCGATGCCCTCACGCATCCATCGTGCCCCAACTCGCCGGGACCTTTAGGCCATTCAACTGGAATTTGCGCGAAAGTGAGCAAGGATTCCGATATCCGCTGAGCCTAGGGGTTACCCCGCGCCGGCCCGAATCGTCTAGGGGATTGCGAGGGGCCGAAAGGCTCCCGACGGAGGAACGTACCGATGAGGAAGACGATGACGACGCTTCTGGCCGCCGCGCTCGGCGTGCTGGCGCTCGCCGGCCCGGCTTGGGTCGGCCTGTTCGAGAAGCAGTACGATGTGAAGCCCGGGTCCAACCTGAAGAAGGCGAAGTGCGCGGTGTGCCACACCAAGGGCAAGGAGCTCAACGCCTACGGCAAGGACCTGGAGAAGGCCCTCAAGGGCGCCAAGAAGCCCACGGCCGAGACCCTCAAGGCGGTGGAGCAACTCGACTCGGACAAGGACGGCGTGAAGAACATCGACGCCATCAAGGCCGACAAGCTTCCGGCGACGAAGTAACCCTGGCGGTCCCGCAACACGAGCGCGGGGCCCGGGCAGCCGGGCCCCGCGCTTTTCCCTAGGGCAAGTGCCGGTTATTTGCTCTTGGGTTCTCCGGGCAGCGTGCCTTTCTTGATCTCGTCGCCGTTCTTCACGCCGTCCTTGTCCGAGTCGAGTTGCTCCACCGCCTTGAGGGTCTCGGCCGTGGGCTTCTTGGCGCCCTTGAGGGCCTTCTCCAGGTCCTCGCCGTAGGCGTTGAGCTCCTTGCCCTTGGTGTGGCAGATCGCGCACTTCGCCTTGCCGAGGTCCGACGTGCCCTTGACCTTGTAGTTGGACAGGAAGACGCCCAGGAACGCGGGCGAGGCCATCGCGACGCAGGCGACGGCGGACAACGAGAGGCCGATCAACGTTCGCTTCATGTGACTCTGCACCATCCGTTCGGGATTTCGCGGCCACCCGCGGGTGGCCCTGCCGCTATTTAGATGCCCGCGAGCGTCGGTCGTGACGGGGACCATCGATCTTTGCGCCCTATTGAGCAAGAACCGACCGTTCGCGCACCCTGTGTCTTCCGCTTTGGACACACTGTCGCCCAGAGGGGCCTCTCGCCAAGGGCTCTCGGAGGAACCGAACGCCATGAGGACGATCTATCTCTGGTTTCGGCAGCGGCCGCTGCGCTTTCTCGGCGGGGCGATGGTCAGCATCACGCTCGCGCTGATGGTCGCGCTCACGATCCTGGACATCGCCACCGGGATGCCGAACCCCTATTCCGGAGTGGTCACGTACCTGATCCTGCCGCCGTTCCTGATCGTTGGGCTGCTCCTCGTGCCGATCGACGCCTGGATCCAGAGGCGCCGGAGGGCCGCCGGCAAGCCCGAGCCGATCGCCCTCGACCTGAGCGACCCCTCCGTCAAGCGCGTGGCGACCTTCTTCCTCTCCTCGGGCGCGCTCGTTCTGGTTTCGCTCACCGTCGCGGCCTACAAGGGTGTGGAATACATGGACACCAAGTCGTTCTGCGGCGAGGTGTGCCACAAGGTGATGATCCCCGAGTTCACCGCCTACCAGGCGTCGTCGCACGCGAGCGTGCCGTGCGTGGACTGCCACATCGGTCCCGGGGCGCCGTGGATGGTGAAGTCCAAGCTCTCCGGCCTGCGGCAGGTGTGGCACTACGCCAGAGGCGACTACCACCGCCCTCTGCCGACGCCGGTGGTCGATCTGCGCCCCAGTCGGGACACCTGCGAGAACTGCCACACCGTCAATCGGTTCTACGGGAGCCGGTTGCGCACGACCATCACGTACGACCCCGACGAGAAGAACACCAAGCACATCCTCTCGATGCTGATGCACGTGGGCAGCGGCGGCGTGGCCGGCAGCGGCATCCACGGCCACATGGCGTCGCAGATCGACTACCTCCCCGCGACGCCGGACCTGAAGGAGATCGCGTGGCTGCGCGTCCGCCGGCCGAACGGAAGCGTCCAGGAGTTCGTCCACTCCGAGAAGAAGGACGCCCTCCCGCAGCTGAGGGCCCAGATGAAGGTCCGGCGCATGGACTGCATCGACTGCCACAACCGCGCGGCCCACGAGTTCCGGACCTTCGAGCAGCTCGTGGACGAGGGGATCACCAAGCAGGCGATCGACCCCACCCTCCCCTTCATCAAGAAGCAGGCCCTGGACGCCGTGGGGGAGGACACCGAACCGCCCTCCGAGACGCTCCAGAACCAGGTGCTGACCCGCATCTCCAGCATCGTCGAGTTCTACAAGAGGCAGTACCCGGACGTGGCCAAGAGCAGGTCCGGCGATCTGGACCGCTCCGTGCGGGCGATCGCGGACGCGTACAAGGCATCGCACTTCCCCCACATGAAGGTCAACGCCGCGACCTACAGCAACTGGCGAACGCACGACGGTTGCTGGCGGTGCCACGGCACCATGGAGGCGGCAACCCCCGGCAAACGCACCGAGGTGTCGCAGGACTGCAACCTGTGCCACGCCGACCAGCGGGAGGGTGAACCGCAATGACCGTCTCCGACCGGTCGGAGGCCCGTTGCGAGGTCCTGCGGGCGGTCCTTGCCGAGCGGTCGCTGGCCGCGGCCGCGATCGGCCCCGGGCCCTTGGCGCAGTGGCTGCTGGACCGGCCCTTGGACTGGCGCGGCGCCCCCGACCTGCAACCCCCGGACCGTCTCTGGCTCTTGCCCGTGGACGGCCCCTTGGCGGCCTTCGGCGCGGCCCAGCCCGGCGCGCCCGCTCTGACGGCGGATGGGCTTCGGTCCTGCGTGGAGGCGCCGGGGCGCATCGCGGTGGCTGGGTTCCCCTCCGCCGCGAGCCTGGGCGAGCTGCGCAGAGCATGGCCGGACGCCGATTGGACCGCCGGCGACGATCTCGCCGATCGCCTGCGGGCGATCAAGGAGCCGGACGAGCTTTCCGGCCTCCGCCGGGCTGCGGAGCTGACGGACGAGTGCCTGCTCTCCGTGGTGCGGGACCTGCGTCCTGGACAAACCAGGAGGGACGTGGAGCTGGAGATCGAGTTCCGCGGCAGGCGGCTGGGCGCCGAGGCGGTTTCGTTCCCCCCGTTCTGCGGCTTCATGCACCCTCCGTTCGGCCCGACCGAGGATATCACGAACGTGCCGGGCGACTGGCCGCTGCAGCAGGGAACGGCCGTCTGCTTCGACGTCGGCTTCGTCGTTGAAGGCTGGTGCTCCGATTGGGGCCGCAGCGTCCACCTCGGTCCCGCGCCGGCCGAGACGAAGGCCGCCTACCGCGCTCTGTGCGAGTCCGTGGCGGACGCGGTCGTGGCGATCCGGCCTGGGGAAACGCGGGCCTGCGACGTGTACCCCATGATCGAAAGTGGCCTGGACCGGCGCGGCTTCGGCGACGACCTGAGGCGCAGGCTCGGCGATTCCCGCATGGTCGGCCACTCGATCGGGGTGGAGGTCCACGAGCGGCCGTGGCTCGGCCCCTCGTCGGAGGAGCCGCTGCTGCCGGGCATGGTTCTGGCGATCGAGCCCAAGCTTTGGCGGCCCGGTGCGTACTACCTGCGGCTGGAGGAGATCGTGCTCTTGGGCGAGGCCGGCGCGGAGTTCATCACCCGGTTTCCCCACGACCTGTTCGAGCTTTGACGCAGGCCAAGCGCGTGGACGTACGCAGCTCCCAAACCGGCCTGCACGCAAAGCGGCGCGGGCGGAGGGTGATGGCCCTCAGCCCGCGCACATCAGCGACGCACCGCCCGCTCAGCGCAGCTGCGAGTGCAGCCACTCGTTGCGGATGCGACGCATGTAGTACTTCATCGCCCAATCGTTGGGGCCACCGAAGCCCCACCGCTGGCGGGAAGGCGTGATGTCCACGCCCCACATCTGCTCCTCGGGATCCTCGCTGTAGGCCTGGGCGATCTTGATCGCCTTGGCGCTGCCGTCGATCATCGACACGAGGACCTTGCCGGAGTACGGGGTGAACATGGGGCCGTTGCCTCGGGACTCCAATTGGTAGCCCTCGTAGCAGTTGTTGTTCGCCGGATGGACGTAGGTCCTGTTCACGCGCACCCTCAGCGGATACACCTCGTACCACTTTGAACCCGCGTTGTACTTCTGGTCGCTCCCGAGCATGCCGTGCACCCACAGGAAGATGGGCAGGTAGTACGGCGTGTCCACGAACAGGATCGTGCTGGAGGGCCTCGTCACGGCGCTGGCGTTGAGCACGCCGTAGGGCGTGTCGGTCCAGGTGGCCAGTCCGATGATCATGGCGTTCGGCTTGAAGGACTGATTGTGGAGCCGGAACTGCCCGGGCGCGTAGCACACGCCAAGACCGTACGTCTTCGAGTTGTGCACGATGCTGTTCGGCGAGCCGGTGATCTCCGTGTTCTTGGTGTAGGGGAACATCAGCTCGTGCGGCACAGGGAACCGGTAGCCGCCGGTGACCGCGCCGAACACCGGGAAGGTGTCGTCATAGTCCGTCGTGTACATCAGCATGCCGAGCGTGGACTGCTTGGCGTTGGACAGGGCTTGGGTCTTCTTGGCCGCGAGCTTGGCTTGGGCGAAGACCGGGAAGAGGATGGCGGCGAGGATCGCGATGATCGCGATGACGACAAGAAGCTCGATGAGCGTGAACGCTCCCTTGCGCAGACGCGTTGCGTGGTTCTCCTTCGATTCTCCGACTGGGCGGCCCCCACCGATGGAGCGGGGCCGCGATCCACCTCGTGCTGCTTCTCAAAGTCTACGACGAGCGATTGCCTCGTGCGACTCTTTGTTGCCTCCCCATGCAGAGGACGTGCCATCCGCGCGCGAGTTCGATAAACCCGCACCCGAAGGACGCGCCCGGCGCGCATCCGCTCGCGCTGTATCTTGGACGACGGGCGCGCCCGGATTGTTCACAAATCCGCAAGAATCAGGGGAACAGAACCGGATTGAGGGGCCCCGCGGCGGGCCGACCCGGTTCCAGCCCCGCCAGCCAAGCCCGACGGTCGGCCTCTTGGAACGAATTCTTGGGCTCCGAGACCAAGGTCCCGTCGGCGTAGTAGATGACCGTCATCGCCTCCCGCGGTCGTTCGGTTTCGTTCCTGGGCGCGCGGAGCAGAGTCCAGCCCAGATGGAACGTGGCGTCGCCAGCGCTCAAGGAGCGACCCTTCGTGATCGGGAACCCGCGCCCGCGCACGTATCCCTCGAAGAACGCCTCGCTGAACTCGGAGATCTGCTCGTCGATCCCGATGAACCCGTCCCGATGGCTCCCGTCGGCGAACATCATCGTTCCCATCTCCGGCGTGGCGTCCACCAGCGGCATCCACATCGTGATCGTCTTGTCCGTCTCCAAGGGCCAGTAGAACTGGTCCTGGTGCCAGGGGGGTCGGACCCCCGCCCGGCTCCTTGATCAGTGCCTGGTCCGTGGTAGAGGCGCACTCGCTCGACTCCGAGCAGGCGGGCCGCCACGCCCGCGAAGCGCCTGGCCAGGACCAACGGCCGCACTGCCTCTTCCCGCTGCCACAGGTTCGTGATCTGCAGGAACGCCTTCCCATAGGCGTCGCGCTCCTCCAGAGGCCTCGTCTCCCCGCTGTGGCTCAGGGCGGCCTCCACGAGGACCTCCCGCCAGGATGCGGCCGCGTCGGGCGGGCAGAGGCCGCGAACGGCCGCGTGTCCCTTATCCTGGAAGGACTGGACGGTCTCGTCGTCAATCTCGATGGTCTCGCTCAGGAACTCCGTTGGTGCGCGCATGCGCCGATGCTGAACGCCTCCGCCTAAGACCGTTGTGACGGTCCCGTTAGCTCCTCATAAAGAGCAGGCGGTCGCTGCACCCGGGCTAGCGGAGGGTGCTTCCGGCAGAGGGTATGGTCGCCCTATGGACCGTGGCCTATCTCGCCGGCAGCTACTTCGCCTCGGCGCCGTCGCCTTCGGAGCGGCCGCGCTCCCCCGCTCGTTCGCCCTTTGGGTGCCGGCACGCGAGGAGCGCTTGGTGTTCGCCTCCTTTTCGGACACCCACTTCGGGCTGAAGGCGAGGGTCGCCGAGAACCTGGCTCTGTTGCGGGAGATCGAGCGGACCGTTCGGCCGGCGTTCGCGGTCAACGTCGGGGACATCACCGACTACGGCTGGAACGGAGAGTACGAGAACTACCGCGCGACCAAGGCTGGCGTGGGCTTTCCCGTGCTCGACGTGCCGGGCAACCACGACGTCCGCTGGTCGCCGCTCGGCATGCAGGTGTTCCGTCGGCACCTCGGCGAACCCCACCAGGCTCGGAGCGAGGCCGGGTTGCTGGTCGTGGCGCTGGATTCCACCGTGCCGCTCTCACACTGGGGGCACTTCGAGAAGAGCCAGCTGAACTGGCTCCGCGAGCAGCTGGAGGCGGCCGGCAAAGACACGCCGGTCGTTCTGGCCACGCACCACTGGGTCGGCTGGGGCTCGATGATGGTCGACAACGAGAACGAGCTGCTGGAGGTGATCCGGCCCTTCAACGTGCGTTTGATCCTCACCGGCCACGGCCACAAGGACCTTCTGTGGCGGTGGAACGGCGTCCCCTGCACCATGGGCAAAGGCCTCTATCAGGGCACGTATCAGAAGATCGAGGCCAATTTCGGCTCCGGCGAGCTCGTCGTGAGCCGCCGAACCGCCGAGGAGCCCACGCTGAGGGAGATTCTGCGAGTGCCGCTGAACGGCGGCCACCCGGCGAAGCCCGCCTGGAGCGTCGGCCGCGCCCCCGTCGAGGCCGGCCAGCCCGTTGCGACGCGGCTCGCCGGGGCCACCGAAGCCCGATGGAACGGTCGCGACTTCCAGCCGCTCGAGGCGGCCTTGGCGGACACGGGCGGTCTACCCGCCGGCCAACACGTCCTGACGGCGCGGGCGGGCGAGGATGGGCCGTGGGTTCCGCTTCCCGTTGTGATCCGTCGGCACGGCACACGCCTGCAACCCCTGTGGGAGACGGAGCTGCCCGGCGGCGTGATGTCCCACGTGCGGCTGCATGGCGGTCGGGTGTTCCTCAGTTGCATGGACGGGTCGGTGGTGTGCCTGGACCGACGAAACGGAACCAGGGTCTGGGTGTCGAAGACGGAGGGATACTGCCACGGCACCCCGCTGGCGGCCGGCGGCCGGGTCTACGTGGGCAGCGCGGACGGGCGCCTGCACGCGTTCGACGCTCGCACCGGCGAGCGACTCTGGCGAAAGGCGACCGGCGGCCCGGTCTACGCCTCCCCTGCGCTCGCCCGCGGCATCCTCGCGATCGCCTCGGGCGACGGGCGCGTGTACGGCCTGGACCCCGACTCCGGAGCCGAGCGCTGGCGCTACGAGATGCCCTCGAGCAACACCGCGTTCGCGCAGTCCGTGGCCGCCACCGACGGCGAACGCTTCTACATCGGCGCCTGGGACAACGGCCTCTATGCGCTGGACGCGGCCTCCGGCAGACTGGCCTGGAGGAAGCTGTGTTGCGCCACGACCTTCGCCTACTCTCCGGCGATCGGCAGCCCCTGCGTGGACGGAGGCTTCGTGTACGCCTCCGCGAACGGCAACCGGCTGTTCTGCTTCGAGGCTGAGACGGGCGAGCCGGTGTGGGAGGTCTCCAGTCCGGGCGACAAGTACGGGCACTCGGGACCGGTCCGCGTCGGAGACCGGGTGGTAGTCGGCTGCCTAGGGGACAACGGCGAGGTGCGCTGCGTCCGCGCCGACACCGGCCAGGAGCTGTGGGTAGCGAAGACCGGCAGCGTGATCTACGACTCCTCTCCGGCGGTGTGGCGCGATTGGGCCGCGATCGGCTCGGTGGACTCCCTGCTGAGCGTGGTGTCGCTGAAGGGCGGCTCCTTGGCCGCCCAGCATCGGTTGCCGCAGGGGCACTTCCTTTCGACTCCCGCGTTCGAGGACGGCGTCGTGTACGCCGCAACCTTCTCGAACCGCGCGGTGGCGCTGAGGTTCCGACCGTAGCTCCCGAGCGCGGCGCCGCCCCGTCGGTCTGGGGCGAGGCTTCCATCGCTTCGCCTCCTCGGGGAGGTGCCGGCCGATCGCCCGGGAGATTCCCGAGGCCGTGGCAAGGCCCGCGGCGGCCCGCTCTCGGGGTTCTTTTGGGCCCTTAGGCTCTTGGGACCTTTCGCGCCGAGCGACCGCCGCCGAAGAAGGGCCGGAGGGCTGGGACGTCCGCTCCTGCGCCGGCGACGGCCTCGTAGATCATGAACGAGCGGCTCCGCTGCCAACGCGGGGCCGTGGGGTCGAACATGAGCAAGATCAAGACCGAGATTCTGCAAGCCAACGAGCGCTACGCCGCGGAGTTCGGCGACAAGGGGTCGCTGGCCCTGCCGCCGGCCCGACGGTTCGCGGTGCTGACCTGCATGGACGCGCGCCTGGCTCCGGCCAAGTACGCCGGGCTCGCCGAGGGCGACGCGCACGTGATCCGCAACGCCGGGGGCCGAGCCAGCGACGACGCCATCCGCTCGCTGGTCATCAGCCACAAGCTGCTGGGCACCGTCGAATGGTTCGTGGTGCACCACATCGACTGCGGCATGGCGCTGTTCGACCAGGAGACCATGGCCAGCCTGCTGGAGGGCAGCCTGCACACCGCCGAGCTGACCTCCGAGGGCTGGAGGAACCCCGTCCAGGACGGCGGCTCGCCGGAGGGCCGCTTCGTCAACTGGCTGACGTTCCGGGACGAAGCCTCCAGCGTGGTGGACGACGTGCGGCGGATCCGCAGCCACCCGTTGGTGCCGAAGGACATCCCGATCCACGGCTTCGTGTACGACGTGCGCACCGGACGGCTGATCGAGGTGCCCGAGGCCACCGAGGCGGGGCGCCCCGCCTGAGAGACGCCCGCGCGGGCGGTCCGGAGGGGGCACAATGGAGCCATGAAAACGCCCCGCCTCCGGGTCGCCCGCGCCCACGACGGCGCACCGCTGAGCCTCGACCCCGATTCGGATCTGTTCAGGAATTCCGCTCCGATCTGGATTGGATCGTTCCCTTGGCAGCCTGAGGGCGGCTTCGCGCCGAGGTGCGAGGCGCGGCTCGCCTGGCAGAGCGAAGCCCTCTGCGTTCTGTTCTGGGTCGAAGACCGGTGGGTGCGCTGCCTCTGCACCGAGCCGGGAGGGCCGGTTTGGGAGGACTCCTGCGTGGAGCTGTTCTTCAGCACCGGCGAGGGCTACTTTAACGTGGAGATCAACTGCGGGGGTTCGCCGCTGCTGGCTTGGCAAACGGCCCGAGGCCAGAACCGGCGGGTCGCCTCGGCCCAGGAGCTAGGCCGGCTGGAGATCCTGACCACGGAGCCTGCTCGGATCGACCCGGAGATCGCGGAGCCGCACCCCTGGTGCCTGGCCGTGCGGGTACCGTTCGAGGTCCTGCGAAGCGTCGGCGCGTTGCAAGGCCCGGAACGGTGCAACCTTTGGCGCGGAAACCTGTACCATTGCAACGAGAACGGCTCGCAGCCTCGCTGGGGCAGCTGGGCGCCGATCCGCACGCCAACCCCGGACTTTCACCGCCCCGAGTTCTTCGGCGAGTGGCTCCTCGAGGGGTCGCCTCAGGGCTGAACCCCGCCGGGGTAGTGGCGCACGCCGTCCGGGTCGATCGCGATCAGGTCGAACCGCGTGCGTCGGTTCGGCTCGCCGATCTGCGCCAGATAGTCCTCGGCGGCGGCGACCAGCCTGCGGGTCTTGATCCCGTCCACCGCCTCCTCGGGGCGACGTGTCGTGGAGGCGCGGAGCTTCACCTCCACGAACACGAGGAGGTCGCCGTCCAGGGCCACGAGGTCGATCTCTCCTCGCCTCGAGCGGAAGTTGCGCGTGACGATCGTGTATCCGAGGGCCCGGAGGTGCTCCGCCGCCAGCGCCTCGCCCCGCGCTCCTACCGCGTGGCGCTCGCTCGGTCGAGGGCGTCTCGGCACGGCGCGAAGGACCTCCTGTGGATCGGGCTGGGGCCGAGGCGGCGAAGGGCCTCCAGGTGGTCGGGGGTCGGGTACCCGAAGTGCCGCTCGAAGCCGTAGCCAGGATGCTCCTCGGCCAGGCGCAGCATCAGACCGTCGCGGTGCACCTTGGCGAGGATGGACGCCGCAGCGATGCAGGCGTAGGTCGAGTCTCCCTTGACCACGGCCTGCCCGCGCAGGCCCTCCGGGAGGCGGTCGCCGTCGACCAGCACGTCCGCGCCCGGCATTCCGAGGGCATCCACCGCCCGGCGCATCGCGAGCATCGCGGCTTGGAGGATGTTCAGGCGGTCGATCTCCTCCACGCTGGCCTCGGCGATCGCCCAGCGGCCCACGGAGCGGATGCACCGCGCGAGCTTCTCTCGGCGCCGCGGACTGAGCTTCTTCGAGTCGTCGAGGCCGATCGGCGGCGGACCTTCCGGCAGGACCACGGCCGCGGCGACCACGGGCCCGGCCAGCGGCCCACGACCCGCCTCATCCACACCCACCACGCCGGGCACGTGCCTCAGGACGGCGCTCATTCCCCGCATCCCCTGCTGACGCCGTAGAGCCGCACGCCGCGCGCCGAGACGAGGCCGCCGACAGCCGCCATCAGCGTCAGAACGAGCACGTTCTGCAACAGGCCCAGGAAGCTCTGGCCCGACCGCACGATGTCCACCGGCTCCTTCTGCTGGAGGCCCATCGCCTGCCGCGGCTCAACCGAGAGGATGTTCAGAGCCAGCCGGAACGTGTACAGCAGCAGCCCCACGCCCACGAGGAACACGAGGATGCCGACCAGGCCGCCGCACCAGTCCGGGCGCACCTTGGCCTTGGCTTCGGTCACGTCTGCGGACACCTCATCGCCGGGCATGGTGGAACCAGAGGATACCTAAGGGTCGAACGGCGAGGGCGACGGTCCGCTTCCCGTCCGCTTCGGCACCGATCCGCCCCGCTCCCCCTCGAACGGCCTCGGCGAGCCCGGTTGCCCAGAAGACGGAGGCGGCTGCGCGGTCCGTCACCCTGCGTCGCTGCGAAAACCCAGGACGGCGTCGTCCCGGAGGCCTCCCAAGACGGCCCTGGTTGCAGTTTACGACAGCTTCGGTCCGCGTGCCAAGCTCACACTGGCCAGGCCGCGATCTCCACCTTCTCCACGATGGCCGGGTTGGAGTCCAGCGGGTTGTCGCGGCCGTCCCGGGGAAGCGCCACGATGCGATCCACCACGTCCATGCCCTCCACCACCTCCCCGTAGGCGGTGTACTGCCCGTCCAGATGCGGCGCGGAGGCGATCATGATGAAGAACTGGCTGCCCGCGGAGTTCGGATCGCTGGTCCGCGCGGCGGAGAGGATTCCGCGCACGTGCCTCACGTCGTTGAACTCGGCCTTGAGGCGGTGCTTGGGTCCGCCGGTGCCATGCAGGGTCCGATCCGGCAGGCGGCTGTTGGGGCACCCGCCTTGAACCATGAAACCGGGGATCACCCGATGGAAGCGCGTTCCGTCGTAGAAGCCCTCGCGGGCGAGCTGCTTGAAGTTCTCGACGTGCTTGGGAGCTTTGTCGGGGAAGAACCGGACGACGATCCGGCCGAGGTTCGTGTGCAGGATGCCGACCTCTTCGCCGGCGGCGGGAGCGTTCTCTGGGCTCATCGGACCATTGTGGACCACCGCGGCACCGAAGCGCCGGGCCGGGCGTATGATGCGAGGAGATGCTCAGAAGAGTCGTCCTCGGGGTGCTGTTCGGCGGCTTGGCCGGGTTCGGCTACCACCTGCTGATGCGGGCGGCGGGATCCGGGTGAATCAGCTGCCAACAGCCGGCGGTGCCGGTTGTCCTGGGCATGGTTGGCGGCCTGCTGATCGCGACGAACTCCCGATGAGCGAACCCGTCGCGGTCTACGTCCACGTGCCGTTCTGCGTCTCCAAGTGCGGCTACTGCGACTTCAACAGCTACGCGATGTCCGGCCCGATCGTGGAGCGCACCGTGCGCGCCACCGTCCGCCAGCTCGCCGAGAGCCCTTGGCGGGGGAGGCCCGCGGCCACGGTGTTCTTCGGGGGAGGAACGCCGTCTCTCCTCGACTCGCCGAGCCTGGAGCGGCTCCTGCTGGCCGTGCTCGAGGCGCACCCGCCCGTGGACGGCGTGGAGATCACCGCCGAGGCCAACCCCGAGTCGGCCACGCTCGAGAAGCTGCGCGCGATGCGCCGCATGGGCTTCAGCCGCCTCAGCGTGGGCGTGCAGAGCTTCGATCCGGTGGACCTGCGACGCCTCGGCCGCGCCCACAGCCCCGAGGACGCCGAGAGCGCCGCCCGGCACGCGCGCACCGCGGGCTTCGACCGCCTGAACCTCGACCTGATGTTCGGCCTGGAGGGCCAGACGCTGGAGGCCTGGGAGTTCAACCTCGGCCGCGCGCTGGGCCTCGAACCGGACCACCTGAGCCTGTACAACCTCACCATCGAGCAGGGCACGCGCTTCGAGAGGCTCCACCGGGAGGGCCGGCTCGACCTTCCCGGCGAGGAGGTCCAGACCGCCATGTACCTGCGCTGCGCCGAGCTGGTGGAGCCGGCCGGGTTCCGCCAGTACGAGATCAGCAACTACGCCAAGCCCGGCCAGGAGTGCCAACACAACGTGTGGGTGTGGCGCGGCGGGGAGTACGTCGCCTATGGTCCCGGCGGAGTGGGTTGCGTGCGCGAGGAGGGCCGCTGGGTGCGGCGAACCAACCTCAAGAAGCCGCTGGCCTTTTGCCTCGCCGTCGAGCGCGGCGAGCCCCCTTGGCAGGAGACCGAGCGCATCGATCCTGCCACGCGGGAGTTCGAGCGCATCCTGCTGGGCCTGCGCCTGAGCGAGGGGCTTCCGCTGGGCGGCCTCCCGGAGGCTCCCGTCCGCGAAGGCGTCCGCCGGGGATGGTTCGAGGTCGCCGACGGCCGCTTGCGCCTCACGCGCGAGGGGCGCCTGTTCGCCAACGACGCCACGGCGCTCTTCCTCTGAGCCCCGGCGGCGAGACCAGCCAGTAAACTGCGGGCATGGAAATCCGCATGTGGATGTACGACCTCGCCCGCGAGCAGGCGCCGACGCTCTCCCACCTTCGGCGCATCTTCCAGCTGACGCGCGGCGCCGGCTACACCCACATCGGGCTCTACCTGGAGCATCGGTTCGCCTATCCCTCCGCGCCCTGGGCGCACGGCGCGCGTTGCCTGACCCCGGAGATGGTGCGGACGCTGAGGGCCGAGTTCCCCGACCTTCAGGTGGTGCCGTTCCTGAACCTGCTCGGCCACTTCGAAGGGATGTTCCAGACGGAGCGCGGCAAGCGCTTCGCCGAGGAGCGGATGAAGGGTCTGCAGGCGTGCCCCAGCAACCCGGAGTTCGTGGAGCTCGCCACCCGCCTGCTGGACGACGCACTGGCCGTGTTCGATTCCGAGATCATCCACATCGGCGGGGACGAGACGTACCAGCTCGGCCGCTGCCCCCGCTGCGCGGAGGTGGTGGCCGGCGCGCCCGAGGGCTCGGACGGCAAGGCGCTGCTCTACGGCAACCACTTCCGGCCCCTCGCCGAAAGGGTCCTGAACGCCGGCCGCCGGCCGGCGGTGTGGGCGGACATGTTCGACGACCACCCCTCCGCGCTGGAGATCTTCCCGCCGAGCACGCTGCTCTTCGACTGGCGCTACTTCTCCGGCCCCAGGGAGACGTCCGCCAAGCTGCGGCAGAAGGGGTTCGACGTGGTGTGCTGCCCGGCGATCCAAACGTACAACGCGCTCTGGATGCACCTGCCGCAGTCGGAGCGGAACGTGAACGACCACGCCCGCGACGCCGCCGAGGTGGGGGCGCGGGGGGTCTGCGTGACCACCTGGGAGTGCGGGCTGATGGGCGCCTACGACACGCTGTTCCCGGCCCTGCGCGCCTGCGGGAGGATCCTCCAGGAGGGACCGGGGGACGGGGCTTTCCTCGAGGCCTACGGCGAGGAGGGCGCCGACTACCGCGAGTGGGCGGAGCTCCTCGGTTGCAGGCTGCAGGAGTGCGGAGGAATCTTCGCCCACGGCACGCGCCGGAGCTCCCTCAAGTGCCGCCTGCTGCTCCTGCGCAACCCGTTCCTGGCCTGGTTCTTCCACGCCGACGAGCTGTGCGGCGAGGTGGGGACGAAGGCGCTGGACGTCCTAGAGAAGGCCGCGAACGTGGCGCCGAACGAGGCCTCGCGCAACGTCGCGCTGTTCGGCATCTCGGCCGTGGAGTTCGTCCGGTTCGCCGAGAGCGCGGCGCAATCCTACGCCAAGGGCGACGCCAACTTCGCCGTCTCGCGCCTGGCCATGGCCCGGCAGGTGTTCGACGACCTTGGCCAGATCGCGCGGGAGACGCACGAGCGGATCGGCGGCTCGCTGGCGGACATCGAGCGCTGCCGCCTCTCCCGAGAGCACGTGGACCGGGTGATCCGCCGCATCCGGCAGTACGGCTCCGGCCAGCTGGGGTACGTGCCCGCGTTCGAGGTGATCACGCACCCGGAGTTCGTCCCGCACGACCAGGCCTGCTGGTGGCGGGTGAACCAGTGGGCGGAACTCTGAGCTAGCCCAGGCCGCGCGTGAGGCCGCCGTCGACCAGCAGGTTCACGCCGGTGATGTAGGCCGCGGGCACCGAGCAAAGGAACGCCACGGCCGCCGCGATCTCGGCGGGGTCGGCCAGCCGCTTCATGGGCACCTCGTCGGCCTGCCGCTGCAGCGCCTCGGAAGGGGTGATCCCCATGCGCTCGGCGCGCACGTTCGCGAGGTGCAGCTGGCGGTCGGTCAGCGTGTGGCCAGGCAGAACCGAGTTGACGGTGACGCCGGAGGCCGCCAGCTCGTTCGCCTGCAGCCTCGTGAGCGCCATCAGCCCCGCGCGCAGGGTCGAGGAGATCGGCAGCAGGTCCGAAGGCTCCTTGGCCACGAGCGACGTGATGTGCACGATGCGCCCCCATCGCCGGGCCGCCATGCCGGGAGCCACCAGGCGCACCAGCCGAACCACGTTCAGGAGCGTCGCGTCCACGCCCGCCTTCCACTGCTCGTCCGTCATCTGGGAGAGCGGGCCGGCGGGAGGGCCGCCGGTGTTGGTCACCACGATATCCGGCTCGCCGAGTTCGGCCTGCACGGCCCGGTGCCAGGCGTCCAGGTCCTCCGCGCGCGTCACGTCGCAAGGGAAGGCGTGCAGCCCGGGAAGCTCGGTCTTGGCCCGCTCGAGGTTCTCCGCCGAGCGGGAGCAGACGCTCACCCGGCAGCCCTCGGCGAGCAGAGCCTTGGCGCAGGCCAGGCCGATGCCCTTGGTGCCGGCGGCCACCATCGCCACCCTATCCCGGATTCCCAGGTCCATGGGCGGATTCTAGCACGGGGCTCTCAGGCGCCCTGCGCGGGCAAGGCGATCCAGGGGGCGTCCGCACCGGCCTGGTACACGTACTCGGGAGGAAACTCGTCCTCGGCGTCCACCTCGAGGGCGTAGATCGCGTCGATCCGGTACTCCGGCACGGTGACCGACTCGATGCGCCCGGTCCGCTCGCAACACAGCGGGACCACGGCGCGCTGGGCGGTCGCGAGGGCTTCGACGGCCTCGGCCGAAGCGTCGGCAGCCGCCATGGCGAAGAGCCTGGCGAAGTCTCCCGCGACGCCGTTCGTCATGAGGTAGAGTGTTCTCTGCTGTCGGTACTCCGCCTTGACGCGGCCAAAGCCGTCGGAGTAGGTCACGAAGAAGCGGTAGGACACGTCGGCAACCCAAGTGTAGGGGACGCTCTGCAGCCTTTCGAGTCGCTCTTGTTCGGTCTCGGTGAAGCGGTCCTCCATCGTTCGTCTCTCCAAGCCTCGGCCTCCGAGGCGGAAGGCGGGCTGGTTGGGACACCCGCCTCGCCCCGTCTCGTGTTCGGCGCTCGGCACCGTCGCCGGGGCGCCTGCAGACCTCTTCTCGCCGGAGCGGCCGTTTCGGACAGGTCTCCGAAGCCGGTCGCTCCGGCTCCGTCCAGGCAACAGGGGGCGGCATCCGGCTCGCGAGCCGCTCCCCAGATCGGGGTGGGCGGAGATCCCACCCAGGACGCGGGCCGAAGGAGACCCGACGATGCAGCACGGCAATCACCTTCTTCCGGAATGGGCTTGGATGCACCTTTGCGACGGCGCGTGGCTGCGCCGCACCTACCTGAGGCTGACCGTCTTCGCCTGCGCCAGGCGCAAGGCGGCAGGCCTCTCCCCGCAGGACGCTCCCCGGATCGTGGAGGACGTCCTGGTCGGCGTCGCGCGCGGGGAGGTCCCGCTACCTCCGGGCGTCTCGAACCCGGAGCAGTTCGAGGATTGGCTCTTCGACGTCGTCGCGGAGCGCGCCGACCCCACGGAGGAACGCTGAGATGGCCGCCGCATCGGAAGAGAGGCGGGAATGCCCCCGGTGGGTCCGGGAGGCGCTGTCCGACCGCGACTGGTACGTGCAGACTTGGAGGAAGCTGGTGGGGTTCATCGGACACCGGATCCGCGGCTACCAGCGAGGCCTTTCGAGGGGAACGGACCCCCAGGTGGCGGCGCACTCCAGCGAGGACATCGTGCAGAGCGCCATCGTCAAGGTCCTGACAGGCGAGCGCCAAGTGCCGGACAAGGTCACCGACCGGGACCAGCTTCGGCGCTGGCTCTACGACGTGGTGGCCAGCGTGCTCAGCAACGAGGGCAAGAGCGCCGAAGTCAAACTGATCATCGACCCGCTGGCGGGAGAGGAGGGCGACGAGGAGCTGAGCTTGGAGGACCTCGCCGGAGACGCCGCTTGGAGGGACGACGACTCCTTGAGGGACTGGTGGCTGACGGTCTCCGATCGGCTCGCCGACGAGCCCGAACTCCTTGAGACCGCGCGCGCCGCCGTCGACGGGTGCCTCAGGCCCCAGGACTACGCCGCCTACCTGGGCGTCACCGTCGAAGAATCGGTGAACCGACTGCGCAGACTTCGGCGCCGGTTCCGTGATTTGATGGAATAGAATGCTCTTGCACGAACGTCTAACTTCTTGGGTTAGTTCTCGGAAGATCCGATGCGGAGAATGCGTGGCACAAAAGAGCGGCGACGGCAGAAGGAGCCGATGAACTGGTAAGGAGACCGATCATGGCAGGATGGCCTACGGACAAGAAACGCAACCCTGACGAGCGGGCGCTCCTCGAGCGTTGCCGCGCGCTCGGATGCGAGGAGGCCGAGGCCGAACTCGCCGCCATGGGCGTCTCCGTCGACCCCGCGCCGCTGTCCCGCGCGATCCGGGACGCCGCAGCGCTGCACCGCGAGCCCCTCCGGATGTACGTCGAGTCGCTCGCCGACGAGGAGCTGGACCGCGAGCTCGAGAGCCTCGGCGTCGACCCGGCCGGGGCCGAGAGGTCGTTCCGCGCCATCCAGGGACTGCTGCTGCGCCGTCGGGAGCCGCTGAGGCTGTACGTGGAGTCGCTTTCGGACGAGGAGCTGGACCGTGAGCTCGAGAGCCTGGGCATCGACCCGTCCGGCGCGGAGCGCTCGTTCGCGGCCGTGCAGGCCTTGCTGGCCGAGCTGGGCGCCTCCGGCAAGGACCGCGCCCGGCGCATGGACCAGGAGGAGGCGGAGGCCGAACTGCGGCGGTATGGGCTGACCCGGGAGGAGCTGGAACGAGCCCTGGAACGGTTGCGCCACACCCTCGACGTCGCGCGGGCCGAGGCGGAGGCCGCGGCCTTGGCGGAGTCGCTGTGGGCCGGAGCCGCCGCCGCTCCGCCGCCCGAATCGGAGTTCGCGCAACTCGGCCACCGCGTCCTGGATCTCGGCGGTCGGTTGCCCGCCGGCGGCGATGGCGGGGAGCGGCTCCTCGAGCTCCGAGACCGCGCCCAGGACCTCGCGGCGGAGCTCCTCCGTCCCAACCCGCGGTCGAGGCGCATCCGGAAGCTCGCGGGCCGACTCGAGGAGCGACTTGCGGCGGAGCGACGGGCCGAAGGTCCCGATCCTGGCTCTGCTCTCGGAGAGGTTCTCGAGGACCTCGGGCTGGCCTTGCGGCGCGTCGAGAGCCTCCTCGCTCAGGCGCCGGCGGTCGGCCGATTCGAGGCGCTGTTCGCCTTCCACAAGCTCCTAACCGAGGCCGAGGAGGAGGACCGCGAAGAGGACCTGGAGGCGATGCGGGAGGACGCCCAGCGGCTGGCCGAGCTCGAGAGTTCCAGAGAGACAGACGAGGACGGCCCCGAGGGCTAGGCCAGGCGGCGGACCTCCCCTGGGCGGCAGGGCTTCCGGCGGGTAGCCTCGAGCCTACCCCGGTCCCGGTCGGTTCGGGCAGGGGCGAGGAAGGGCGCGATGAAGGAGATGGGAGGCGACCACCTGCCGGTTTGGGTCTGGCAGGCCGTCGAAGATGGGCGATGGTTGGAGGAGACCCTGGCCAGACTCACCAACTACGCCCGGGGCCGCCTCGAGAGGCTCTATGGCGTGCCCGGATTCCGCCAGCATGCAGGCGAGCCACTGGAATACGCCCTCAGGGCGGCCGAGAAGGTGATTGACGGCCGGAGGGCCCTCCCCTCCAAGGTGACGAACCGCGAGGAGCTGGAGGGCTTCCTGTTCGACGTGGTGGCCAGCGTGATCAACAACGAGTTCCGCGCATACCTCCGCGCCCTGCACAGCATCGGCACCCCCATCACCGAGGCGGACGATGACACTTTGGGCGCCATCCCCGACCCGCGCGGGCAGAGGATTCCGGATGAGGTCCTCTTCGACCTTTGGCGCCTTTTCCAGGACGAGCCGGAGCTGATCGACGTGGTCGACGCCTACGCCGACGGGGCGACGACGCCGCAAGACATCGCCTTCGTGCTTGACATCACCGTGGACGAGGCGAACAACCGCATCAAGAGGATCAGGAGGCGCGTCCGGCGAGAAGAAGAGGAAGGGAGCGGCGAACGCTCGAGGGAGCCATGATGGACGAAGCCACCCGAAGGCGTCTGCAACAGGACCACGAGGAGCTGAAGCGGCGCTGCCTGGGCCTGTCGCTGGAGGAGACGCTCGCCGAGCTGGAGGCCGCGGGCGTGCGGTTCGATCCGAAGGACGCGGTGAGGCGCATCCAGCTGGCGGCCCGTCGGTACGACGCGGCTCTGAGGCTGCACGTGCGGAGCCTCTCGCTGGAGGAGAACGTCCGGGAGCTGCGGGAGGCGGGCATCGACTTCGATCCCGCCCGCGCGGCGGCCAGGCTCCGCAGCAGGATCGAGCTGGCCCGCGCGGAGCGGAGCGCCGCCGAGGCCGCCCAGCGCGCGCAGAGCGCTGCGGAGGCTGAACCCCGCGACGAAACGGGCCGGTCCCAGAGGCGCCAGGAGGCTGTCGGTCGGATCCTCGCCGCCGCCGCGAGGGTTGGGGAACGAGGCACGGCCCCGGCGATCGCGCTCCGCGACGCGCTCCAGAACCTCGCCGCCTCGCTGGCGAGGACGGTGCCGCGGCCAGGGGAGACCGAGCGGGCGCTGGAGGAGGCGCGCCAGGCGGTCCAGCGCTCGGCCGGCGAACCCTCGGAGGTTTTGGCGGACGCGCTGCAGGCGATCGACGAGGCCTCGGTTCTGGCAACGGAGCCTGCTGCCGCCGCGAGCTACTCGTACCTCTTCCGCAACCTGGACGCCGAGAGCGACCAATACGACCGGGAGCAGGACCTGGAAGAGATGGAACGGGACGCCCGCGCGCTCCAATTCCTGCAAGAACTGGCCAAAATCGAAGAAGATGAGGCTGAGTGACGAGCAGGCCCGCGCCGCCCGCGAAGCAGCGTGGCGGTTGCTGGACCGATTCTACGTGAGCCGCCCCCAGGACATCCGTGAGCGCGGCGTCGCGTACAAGCTGGACGTGCTCGTCATGGACGGCCCGATCCTCACCGCGGACGCGTGGCTCGTGTGCAGCGAGAAGAGGGGGCTGGTCCGGGTGCGCAGCTCCATCCCCTGGGAGGGCCAGCGCCGGTTCTGCGTAGCGCACGAGCTGGGCCATTGGGTCCTGCATCGCGGGAAGGTGCCCTACTGGATCTGCACCGAGGAGCAGATGCGGAACAGCGGCAACGACCTGATGGAGCGCCAGGCCAACGTCTTCGCGGGGGAGTTCCTGATGCCGGAGGAGATCTTCCGTCCCCACGCGGAGGCCTGCGAGCCGTCCATCGCCAACATCATCCGGCTGGCCGAGACGTTCCGCACCAGCCTCAGCTCGACGGCCCTGAACTTCCTGCGCCTTTGCGCCCGCGACGCCGCCGTGATCTGCACGCAGAACGGAAAGATCCACTGGGACTCGCGCCCCGCCGGCTGCACCCTGCCGCAGGCGAAGCAGGGCTATCCCGTCGGGCCCGAGGCCGCCCTGCACTCCGCCCGGTTCGACCCGCCGGTGTCCGCCGAGAAGGCGGTCGGCCCGGTGGAGGTTCCCGGCTCCGCCTGGTACCCGAACTGGAACGGCTCGCTGCTCGAGGAGTCGATCGTGCTGCTCGAGAACCGCGTGGCTCTGTCCGTGCTCAAGCCGCTCTAGGCGAAGCGGACCTCACCGATGTGCCGAACGTAGGCGTCCAGGTCCAGCAGGCTGCGCACCGGGCGGTCGCCGAGCCGGAAGTCCTCGAACAGCACGCCCTCCACCCGGTGGCTCTCGTCCCACCCTCCGATCACGCTGATCGTGTATCCGGGGTTGTAGGGTTGCTCCCGCACCCGGATCTTGCGGAACGTCACGCCGCGGATTCGTCCCCGCTCCTCGTCCTTGTTGAAGCGGGACCGCATGACCCGCAGAGAGACCAGCTTGTCGTAGTGGTGCCACACGCGCACGTCCTCGTACAGCACGTCGCTCACGGTCGCGTGGTCGCCGCAATTGATCGAGAAGGGAGCTCCGTGCCCATGCACGTGCAGGATGTCGATGTCGCGGAACGTGATCCCGGAGACGGAGTCCGTGCGCAGCTCGTGGCCGATCTCCAGACCGTTGCCCGCTGCGTCGTTGGCCACGGTCAGCCCTTCGAACACCACGTCCCGGACGTCCTGCGACCAGTCGCCCGCGACATCCGGCATCCAAGGCCTCGGGTCGAAGGCCTTCACCACCAGGCAGTCGTCGTTGTTCCTCAGCAGGCCGCCGACCACGCGCACGCGCCGTGAGCCGACGACGTCGATCCCGTCCGAACTCACGCAGGAGCCGATCTCGTGCAGGTTGCGCACCTCCACGTCCTCGCACCCGCCGAGCGTGACCATCCAAGTCCGCGGTCGGACGAGCGTCACGTCCGAGATCGTGCAGCCGCGGCAGCCGTCGAGAATCACCATCCGACCCCAGTCCGCCGGGAACTCCCCGCCTCCGCAGTCCAGCACCCCTCCGCCGCCGATGTGCGCGTTCTCGGCCCCGCGCGCGCGGACCACACCCTGCACGATCGCGCCCGGCTCGATCCACAGCGTCTGGCCGGAGCGGAGCTCGATCACCCCGGCGCGATGAACGGCGCCGGATTCGAAGCGCAGGACGTCGCGCGTCGGCGGTTCGCTCGGCTCGACGTGGAACAGGTACAGCCAGCGGCCGTCAACCTCCAGCGCCACGTTCCGCCCGCGCTCCAAATGGAAGCGCACGGTCTGGCCTTCCACCTCGCACGCCAGGCCCAGCGAGCCGGGGCGCGCCTCGGCGGACGACACCTCCCAGCCGGCCCGCACCTCCACGTCCGCAGGTTCCTGCAGCGTGTACGTGGCGTAGGAGGCGTGATCGGAGTCCGAGCTCACCGGAGCGTTCAGGACGGCGCACTCTCGGCCCGCGATCCACAGGCGGAAACGGTCGCAGGCGCGGGTGCCAATCGGTTGGGGGAACGGCCGGAACGCCACGGTTTCAGCTCTCCTTGGTCAGCTCGTCCAGCACCTCGAAGGCGTAGCGAAGGTGCGGGATGACGATCAAGCCGCCGATCACGAGGGCGATGTTCATCGCCTCGAGAATCTCCTCGCGCGTGCAGCCCTCGGTGACGCAACGGTCGAGGTGGTAGAAGATGCAGTCGTTGCAGCGGAGCACCATCGAGCCGACCAGGCCCATGAGCTCCTTCATCTTCACCGGGAGAGCCCCCTCCGCGTAGGCGGCGGCGTCCAGCGCGAAGAACCGGTTGAAGCCCTGAAACCCCGCTCCGAGGATCTTCTCGTTCATCTCGAGGCGGTAGCGCCTCGTCTCGGCGGCCCGCTTGCGCACCGGCTCACTCCCTCGGCCGCGGCAGCGCGGGGTACATCTTGCGGCTCAGGTTGTAGACATCCACCTTCCAGCGGCCGTCCTTTCGAACCAGCGGGAGCTGGAAGTTCTCCTCGTAGGCGGCGGGCGAGAAGGCGTCCTTCTTCATCTGCACCGTGGCCACGGCCTCGTCGCCCCCCAGCTCCTTCACCTGGAGCACTTTGTACACGAAGCGGTAGTTGGGGTTGGCGACGTTCACGGTGAAGTCCCAATCCTTGCGGATGGCCTCCGTGTTGCCGTCCGGCACGTAGCTGAGCTCCGTCAGGGTCTCCACGTCGCGCTTCTGCAGGGCGAGCAGGAACCTCCCCGCCGCCACAGCGGGCGACTCGCCCGCGAAGAAGATCAGAACGACGATCGCGACGAGCAGAGCGATGGCCACGGCGACCATCCAGTGAACCCGCCCGGACTGCCTCATGCCTCCATTAAACCCTACAGGGCCGGCTCACCAGACGGGATACGGCGCCGAGCGAAGGTTGTACGGCGGCAGCACGCGCACCATCTGGACGCGCCAGCGCCCCCCAAGGAGCGCCACCTCCCAGAGCGTGCTGAGCCGCCACCCACCGCGGCCCAGAGTCGAAAGCACCAGCGCGCGGCGCGGCACGCGCTCCTGCAGCTCCACCCGCACGAAGTCCGACTCCCGCACGAGCGGCCCGACGGTCTGCACGTACCAAGAGGCCCAAGGCTCGCGCGCGCCCTCTACGGTCAGCTCGTCGATGCGCCGCAGGTCGCCCACGGCGAGCGCTTGGTGGAACGCGCGGACGGCGCCCTCCGGGCCGAAGTCCTGCAGCCTCGCGAACACACCCAGCGTCACGACGCACAGGACGAGCGGCACGAGCACGCGGCCCAGCGCGGCGGTCATGCGGGCTAGAATACCCTCGCACCGAACCGGAGCCCCGCCCGGGCGTCCTTGCCGAACGTCGGTTCGAACAACGAGGGGAACGATGGATCACGGAATCACCAGACGGGACTTCCTTCAGCGCACGGGCGCCGTGGCGATCGGCTTGGCCGCGCCGGGGTGGCTCGGGGCGTTCGCCCAAGGGGAGGCGCGCCGCGCGCTGCAGGGCCGCAAGCCGACGTCGGACCGCGTGCTGGTGGTGTGCCAGCTCAGCGGCGGCAACGACGGGCTCAACACGCTGATTCCTTACCGCGACCCGCGCTACGCCTCGCTCCGGCCGAGCCTGGCCGTGCCCGCCGAGCGGGTGATCGATCTGGACGGCGCGATCGGCCTGCATCCCGCCCTCGATCCCCTCGGCGCGCTCTTCCGCGAAGGCAGGGCGGCGGCCGTGCAGCGCGTCGGCTACCCGAACCCGAGCCGCAGCCACTTCCGAAGCATGGAGATCTGGCACACCGCGGACCCCGAGCGGCCTCGGCGCGACGGCTGGCTCGGGCGCTACGTGGCCCAGCTGGCCGAGCAAGGCCGGGCGACGGCCGTCTCCGCTGTGGGCCTGTCCACCGAACGCCCCCTCGCGCTCTCCAGCCCGTCGGCCAGCGTGCCGTGCTTCGCCAGCCTGGAGGACATCGCGCGCTTCGGCGGCGATCCCGAGGTGGAGGCGCTCCTCCGGCGGGCACAGCGCGGAGGCAAGGCGGACCCCGCCGTCCGGCGCGCGACGGAGGGCGCTCTGGACGCGGCGTCCCTGCTCAGAAGCCGCTTGGGCGGCGTGGCGCTGCGGGAGGCGTTCGGCACCGACCCGTTCGGCAGAGCGCTCTCGCAGGCGGCGCGCCTGGTCCTGGCGCTTCCCGAGGTACGGGTGGTGTACGTGGCCGTGGGCGGGTTCGACACGCATAGCCGCCAGGCGGAGACCCACGAGCGTCTGCTGGGCGGCCTCGGCGCCGCGCTGGCGGCGTTCGACCGCGAGATGCGCGGGCGCGGCATGGGCGACCGCGTGCTGGTGGCCGCGTTCTCAGAGTTCGGTCGCCGCAGCTACGAGAACGCGAGCCTGGGCACCGACCACGGGGCGGCCGGTCCCGTGCTGCTGGTCGGCGGCGGCCTGCGTCCCGGCCTCCACGGTCCCGCCCCGAACTTGGGCGAGCTTTCGGACGGGGACGTGCCGTTCGCCGTCGACTTCCGGGACGTGTACGCCGAGCTCCTCAGCGGCTGGCTCTCCGCCGACCCCGCCCCCATCCTCGGCTCGCCGCGCTCTTGTGCTTTTGCTAAGTTCCTCCGATCGTAGAAGATGAATTGGGAGAGAAGTCAAGAAAGACGACTCTTTCCCGGCCACTACGCTGTGGCACTGGATAAAACGATATGTCAGTTCGACCGTACTGAATAAGGTCCTCTTTGGTTACGGGCCTGTTATCGGCAATTCCCAAGCACTTGCCGACCAGCCATTGACCCAGCCTGCTTTTGTCGCCCCTTGTGCTGATCTGCTTTGCGAACCCTTTGTGAGTTCTGCCCTCAAGCATCATCTCAAAGGATTCTCCGTCGTGGGTGACAGCCAAAAAGGTAGTACGGGGCTCGACGCCACCAAATACAACTTCAGCGATGGAAATGCAGGAGCCTGGCAACCGAATGTAGCACTCGTACCGGTCCCGCGGTCGCCCCGAACCGAAGCCCCAGTTGATGCCGGAACGGGCCGGTAACTCGCCGGCACTATCCAGAAGGCTGATCGTAAGTCCTGATATTGAACTGTTTGGCTCTGTTGGCAGATCAACCTCGCCGGCAAGCCGGCCACGTCGTCGGACATGAACGCTGAGAGTCTTCATATGCTCGCGGGCCTCAGTCAGAGGAACGCTTTCCTCCCACAGGCTCTCAAATTCCTCCTTTATCTCCATCGCATGGCGATCTGACGCGAAAATGTTGCACTCAATCCAGCGCACCAAGCCATTCTCTGTCAGGTTCGAGGATCCTAGAACAGCCTCACAGGAGTTGGCCGAGGACAGCACAAACAGCTTCGAGTGGAAACCCTGCCGATGGACCCGTACACCACCACCGGTCGGACGCGCCACCTCATCCAAGGCGAGAAGGTAGCTCAGCGTAGGGGCAGGCAGGCCCTCCTGAAGTGCTCGCCCAACGCACAGTCGAAGGCAAGTGCCAGACCCCGCGAGAGTTCCCAGCTCAAGCGCGGTGCAACCGCCGGGCGACACATAGGCAGTCGCGATGCTTACATCCTGCACGGAGGCATCCAGCCTCCGAAGAAGACGGTCAAAGAGTTTTGCTCCGCCTGCTCGGTTCGTGATGAGCACATTATCTCTCCGTATAGGTCAACTCCAGTTGGACTGGCTTCCGCACAGACGGCCCAAAGACGCCCACGGATGGGGCCAACGAGGGGTAGGTCTCACGCTGGAGCGTACGAATGAGTGCCTCGCCAATGCGTTGGGCACCAAGCGGCGGAACAGCCATACCGATCTGCTTCCGTACAGACTGCAACGACCCATAGAAGACGAAATTGTCTGGAAAGGTCTGCAGGCGGGCCCTTTCCCGATTGGTGAGTGCACGAGGGTGCATGAAATGGTAGGTGTGGGTCCCGCCACCACCCGACCCAACGATTGTGTAGGCCGGCTGGTCAGGGTGAAGCCGCCGATAGATGAGCGACAGCCGCACATTCGGCACCTTCAAGCGCAGTTCTTCCGGTACGCGCTCGTGCCAGCAGTTCCCACCCGGAGGTATGGCTTTCAAGAGCTCAATCACTCTCCTCGAGTGTTTTGGAAGCTCGTTGTTTGCCTGAACCTGCTCAACACCTGCTAAGGCCTCGGCGGAGGAAACTGGAACTGCATGCGTCGGCGCGGGCGGACGGAACACCATGTCCCAATCTGCGCGAATACCTACACCGATAACCCGCCACCTCCTCTGAGGAACCCCATACTCTTCAAACTTGAATAGGTGAACGGCGACTTGATAGCCATTCCCTGACTTCGCGAACTCCTCCATGATGAGGTTGCCACCGCTCGTCAAGAGACCAGGAACATTCTCGGCGATGAACCAGTCCGGCCGCACTTCGTTGAGAGCGCGGACGGCTTGCTTATACAAGCCACCAAAGTACCCATTAGTACCGCGCTTCTCTCCGACTACGGAGAAGTCGTTGCAGGGAAAACCGAAGGCAAGACCATGGACCGAGGGAAGACTCTTGAAGTCAACCTGCTCAACCTTCTGGCAGATCACGTGGCTACCAATCATCCTGCGGTAAGTCTCACAGGCGTCTGCAAAGCAGTCAACAGCCCAAGTCGGGCTGAAGCCGGCATTGCGCAGGCCGAGTGCCATCCCTCCGGCTCCCGAGAACAGTTCGCCAAAGCTGATGCAACCCATCTACTGAAGTTACCTCTGAGGAGCTGAGGTATTCCAGACGAGATTTCAGAACACTTACTCGCTCACCAGGATATTCTAGGCCACCTTGACTGCGGAGCACCCCCCAAGACCCATGCTGGACATCGAACGAGCCCTCACAGCTCCGTCTGGCGGTATTGGACGGCCTCGCTGAGGCAGGCCTTGGTCACCCGGTCCAGGCCCGCCAGGTCGGCGATCGTGCGGCCGACCTTCAGAATCCGGTCGAAGACGCGCGCCGACAGGTTCAGCCGGCTCATGACGGCCCGCATGAAGTCCCGGCACTCGTCGTCCAGGGCCACCAGCTCCCGGATCTCCCTTGGCGTCATCTTGGCGTTCACCCGGCCCGGACCCAGGCGCCTGGCCTGCACCTCGCGCGCCCGGATCACCCGCGCGCGGACCGAGGCGCTCGGCTCCCCCGTCGGCGCGCCCAGCAGCTCCTCGGGCTTGAGGCGCGGTACGGTCAGGTGCAGGTCGATGCGGTCCATCAGCGGCCCGCTGATCTTCAGCATGTAGCGGCTGCAGGTGGCCGGGTTGCTGACGCACTTCTGCTCGGGGTAGCCCTTGAACCCGCACGGGCACGGGTTCATCGCCCCCACCAGGATGCACTCCGCCGGGAACGTGAGCGAGGCCTGCACGCGCGCCACCGTCACCACGCCGTCCTCCAGCGGCTGGCGCAGGGCCTCCAGCACTGTGCGGTCGAACTCGGGCATCTCGTCCATGAACAGCACGCCCTTGTGGGCCAGGCTCACCTCGCCGGGGCGCGGGATCTTGCCGCCCCCGACGACCGCCGCGTGGCTGGCCGAGTGGTGCGGAGAGCGGAACGGTCTCTCCCACAGCAGCCCTGTCCGCCCGCCCTTCTGCCCGGCGGCGCTGTAGATGCGCGTCACCTCGACGCTCTCCTCCAGGCCCAGGGGAGGCAGGATGGTCGGCAGGCGCCGGGCCAGCATCGTCTTGCCCGAGCCGGGCGGCCCGACCATCAGCACGTTGTGCCCGCCCGCGGCCGCGATCTCCAGCGCGCGGATGGCGTGCCTCTGGCCCTTCACGTCGGAGTAGTCCAGGCCGTAGTCGATCTGCTCGGGGTCCGGCGGCGGCGAGAGGCGCTCGGGCTGGATGTCGGTCGCGCCGTTCAGCAGGGCCACCATGTCCTCGAGGGTCTCCAGGCCGAACACCTGCAGGCTCGGCACCACGGCGGCCTCCTGGGCGTCGCCCTTGGGCAGCAGCAGGCGCGCGAACCCCTTCTCGGCGGCCATCAGTGCCACGCTCAGCGCGCCGTCGATGCGCCTCAGGCGGCCGTCCAGCCCCAGCTCGCCGATGATCATCGTTCCCTCGAGCTCGGACGCCGGCACGGCCCCTTGGCAGGCCAGGATCGCCGCCGCGATCGGGAGGTCGAGGAACGGACCCTCCTTGCGGATGTCGCCCGGCGCCAGGTTGCAGACGATCTTGGCGTAGGGGAACGGCAGCCCGGAGTTGACCATGGCGGTGCGGACCCGTTCCTTGCTCTCTTCCACCGCCTTGTCCGGCAGGCCGACCATCACGAACGTGGCGGCGCCGCCCTGCAGGTCCACCTCCACCACGATCGGCAGCGCCTCGATGCCAGCGAGGGTGGCCGAATGCGCCTGCGCGATCATGTCCGGCAGGATACGCCAAACCGCGGCCGATCGGCTACCTTCCTCATCGCCAGCGGCGGACGTGCTTCATCCAGCGCCGCTCGATCGACCGCCGCAGGCACTGCAGGCGGGGCACGAACTCCCTGCGGTTCCGGTCCGCGATCTCCTCGAACCTCCGGAGCTTGCGCAGCTCGTTCCAATACACGGTGAAGTCCTTGTAGCGCCAGGCGTGGAACAGGATCGGCTCGGCGTACTCCAACTTGTCGGACTTGCACACGCACTTGCACTCCATGCGCGACACGTCCAGCCACAGGCGCGACACGAGTCCCGAGCAGCTGTGCTGGAACTGCAGCCTCGGGGGGATCAGCTCCACGTAGCCGGTGCGCAGCATGGCGTCCAGCATGCACACCTCCTCGCTCTTGCCCCCGCGGAACGGGTCGAAGCCGAGCGCCTCGTAGCCCGCCTCCGCGCGGCGCATGGCCGCCAGCAGCTCGTCCCACTTCGGGCCGCGCTCGTAGTAGGCCATGCCGCCGTTGAAGCGAGGGAAACAGGGCCCGGGCAGGCCGTACTGCCGAAGGATCTCCTCCACGGGCTTCTTGTGGAACGTCCCCTCCGAATCCCAGAAGCCCTGCACCGCGAACGGTTTGCCCTGGCAGTACTCGAAGATCGGGTCCAGCCGCTTGAAGGCCAGCATGTCCACGTCCAGCGACAGCACCCGGTCGGCGTCGGTCACCTCGCACGCGGTGAGCTTGTCGAGGGCGCTGCGCGGGCCGGGGGGGCGGGACGACCAGGTCGAAGTAGCGCCCCCAGTCGATGCCTGGGATGTCGGTCATCACGGCCCTCGGGTTCTCGTCGTTCAGCAGCATAAGCGAGCGGGCCAAACCGAGCGCCATCTGGGCGTACTCGTCCCTGCCGCGGGCGACCACGAACACCAGCCGCTTCATGCCCCCACCAGCCCCTCGTCGCGCAGCCAGGCGACGAACCTCTCCAGCCCCTCCTCGACGGACACCTTGGGCTCGAAGCCCAGCTCAGCCCGGGCACGGCCGATGTCGGCCCAGGTCTAGGTCTGCTCGGTCGCCGGAGCGGGCGCATCCACCGCGTGGGCCGTCTTGCCGAGCAGCCTCTCCAGGGTTCGGACGAATCGGAGGTTCTCCACCGGCTCGCCGCGCCCCAGGTTGTAGAGTCGGTAGCCGCTGGGCTTGCCCAACGCGGCCACGATGCCGTCCAGGGTGTCCTCCACGAACGTCCAGTCGCGCTTCAGCCGACCGCCGGCGTAGAGGGTCAGCGACCGCCCTGGTCGATGGCGACCGACCACTGGAACGGCATCATGTCCGGCCTGCCGTAAGGTCCGTAGACGTTGAACAGCCGGAGGACGGTGACGTCCATCCCGAAGGAGTGCGCGTACGACCAGGCGGCCAGCTCCATCGCGCGCTTGCTGGCCCCGTAGGGCGAGAGGGGGCGGTCCGCCGCGGCGCTCTCCGAGAACGGAACCGGCGTGTCGGCGCCGTAGACCGAGCCGCTGGATGCCACGACCACGTGCGTCACTCCGTGCGCCCGCGCCGCCTCCAGAAGGTTCATGGTGCCCATCATGTTCACCCGGCCGTAGGCGGGCGGATCGGCGAGGCTCGCCCGAACGCTGGCCAGCGCGGCCAGGTGCACCACGGCCTTGGGAGCGCCCAGCGCGAACACCGCGCGAAGGGCCTCCGGGTCGCACAGGTCGCCCCTGACGAACCGAAAGCCAGGGTGGCCCCGAAGGTCGCGCAGGCGACGCTCGAAGTGCGAGGGGTCGTACCGGTCGATGAGCAGGTCCAATCCGAACACGCGGTGCCCCTCGGCGAGCAACCGACGGCTCAGGCAACTCCCCACGAAACCGGCCGCGCCGGTGACCACCACGTCCATGCCGAGGAGCAAGGCTACCGCATCGGCTCGTCGCGAGGTCCCGACGGCGCAGCGCGGTAGCCCGATTGCGCATCTCGGCGCAAAGAAGAGCCCCCGGTAGAAGTCGCATTGCCTGTCCGCCCGGGCCGTGCGATAATGGTTGTCAGTAGAACTTGCGTCCTGTTGGACGGTGTCCTCGCTCCCGTCGACGTCGGCCGGCAGGCGCCAGCGAGGCAACGATGCCAGACTCGGCGATTCTCTGCGGCGCGGCGAAGGCGGCCTTGAACGCACGTCCAGGCCAGTGGCTGGGCGGGTTCGCTTGTTGCGGCTCGCCCGCCGAGGAGGTCCTCGATCCGCCAACGGTGCGCGCGCTCGTGCTTCGGCACGAGGAGGAGTGGGTCGCGCTGGCATGCCTGGACCTGTTCGGCCTGAACCTCCTGCCAGCCCGCAACCTGAGGCAGAGGGTGGCACAGGAACTCGGGTGCCCGGAGGACGCCGTCTGCATCGTCTGCACGCGCGTGTCCTCCGCGCCAGCCTCCATGCGCATCCGAGGGATGGGCGATCGCACCGATCCGGCCTGGATGAGGCACGTCGAGGATCGCACGGCCCAATGCTTCCGCGAGGCGGCCGACGGGCTGAAGCCCGTGGCCCTCCTGCAAGGGTCCCAAGACGAGCAGGGGGCGTCGATGGCCGTCAGCCGGTTGGTTGGTTCCGAAGGTCCTGTGGCCACCCTCAGCTGGGCGACCGGCGTCGCCCCGGTGCTCGGGGCGAGCAACAACGCGATCTCGGCGGACTACGTCGGCTTCGTGAACCGGTCCGTGGAGCGCTGGGGCGGCGTCTCCCTGCACCTGCCCGGCCCGTGGAGCCAGGGCTTCGACCTGATGAAGCTGCCGTTCGAGCCACCCCGCGACGGCTCGCACGAAGAAGCCGCCCAGACGGGGAACGCTCTGGCCGAGCGTCTGGCCAAGATTCAGCTGCGGCCAGCCGGCGAAGCCCGCTGCAAGGCGCGTGGGGGCGGCATCTCGCTGCCCGTCGCGGACCTGCCGGACCGCCGGTCCCTCGACGAGATCGAAAGCCGATTGGAAGAGGTCCGGGCCACCGTCCAGCGGGAATACCAAGTGGCTGACCCGTGGCAGTGCCTCGCCGAGGCCGCCTTAGAGTGGATCCGCGAGGCGAGGCGTCTGAGCGGACGCCAGGGCCTGGACTCCATCGACGTCCCGCTCTGGAGGGCGCTGATCGGCGGCCAGGAGCTGTTCGCGGTCCCGTTCGAGGTGGACCTCCCCGCGATGCGCTCCTTCTCGCCCGCGCTGGTCGTCGGCTGCGCCAACGGCGCTCTCGGCCCCCTGCCCCGCCCGAGATCGTCGTCTGGGTCGCTGGCGGAGACCGATCTCCCTCCCCACGTTCTCTACCCCGACCTGCACGCGCCCCTGCACCACCTCGCCGGGCCGCTCTTGAGTTACGCCAGGGAGTCGTTGGTAATCTGAGCGGCATGCTCGCCGCGCTCGCTCCGCTCGCGCTCCTGCCCGCCTCCAAGCCCGTGGACCTGGCGCCGCTCCAGAAGCGGCTGGACGCCGTCTGCCGGGCCTTCCACGGCCGGGTGGGCTACAGCCTGATCGTTCTGAAGACCGGCCAGAGGATCTCGTTCCGAGGCGACGAGCGGTTCCCCACGGCGTCCACGATCAAAACCGCCGTGATGGTCGAGGCCGTCAACCGGGTGGACGAGGGCACACTGAAGTGGTCGGACAAGCGACCGGTGCCCCCGGAGAGCGGTCGCGAGGCCAGCATGTGGAGCTATTTCTTCAAGGACGGCGTCGCGCCCGACCTCGACGGCTGGGTCAACCTGATGATCGGCGTGAGCGACAACACCGCGACCATCGTGCTGCGCGAGTGGCTCGGCATCGAGGCGATCAACGCGCGCATGGAGCGCCTGGGCCTGACCAACACCATGGTGCTCGGCCCGGTACCGCCCGAAAAGCAGCGCCTGTTCCGTCTGCGCTCGATGTTCGGCCTCGGGGTCACCACCCCGAACGAGATGGCGCGGCTGCTGGAGTTGATCTACCGCGGCAAGGCCGCCAGCCCGGGCGGCTGCGAGAAGATGATCCGCATCCTGGGCCGCCAGTACTGGGACGACCTGATCGGCGCGACGGTGCCTCCTGAGGTGAAGACGGCGCTCAAGTCGGGCGCGATCTCGCGCAGCCGGTCCGACACGGGCATCGTGTTCTCCGACAACCCGTACGTGCTGTGCGTGTACACCGACAACCAGAAGGACCGCAGGTGGGCGCCGGACAACGAGGGCGAGGTGGCGATCCGCAAGATCGCGCAGATGGTTTGGGCGCACCTGCACCCGCACCGGCCCTACAGCCCTCCGCCGTCGTACAAGCGCTTCGAGCCGACCGGCGGCGGGGTCTAGGTCGGCTTGGTGATCCCGAACTCCGTGCGGATGCGCCGCTCCAGCTGATCGGCCAGCGCCTTGCCGAACGCACGAGAACCCTCGGTGAGGTCAGCGACGCGCTTGTTGTAGCCCCGTTTGAGGAAGTCCTCCGGCGGCATGCCGCACAGGACGCCGTACGCCAGGGCCTCGGGATGGAAGTGGTGCCACCGGGTGGGCGTGCCGATCCGCCGGCAATGCTCGTCCAGCCTGTCGAGCCACGTCCCCTCCTGTCCCGCCGAGCCGGGGTTCGGATCCGCGCCCTGCGTCGGTGGGGCCGGCGGGGGCGCGACCGGCGGTGACACGGTGGTCGGAGCTCCAGCCGCATCCTGGGCTTGGAGCGCCGCCCGCCGCATCTCCAGCAACCGTCTCTCACGCACACCGAAGAAACCGCCCGGCAACTGGAGTCGCATGACCATCGCCCACATTCGGAACCCGGCACTAAGGACCAGAATAAGCGGGAACAGGAAGCCAAGAATTGCCGCCAAGGCCACTGAGCTGGAGCCCAAACCCCACCAAGGCTTGGCGAGCTTCGCCATCGAGACGAACACCCAAACCAAGGCGCATCGGTAAGTGAGCATCAGAGAACCCGCGATGACGCGCAACCCTTCAGCGGCCTCGGGGCCGGAAAAGGAGGCGCCGCTCGGGTCCGGCAAGAAGAACAGGACAACGTTCGAGGCGAGAAGAATCCACCATAGGCTTCGGTGGAGCCGATTGAGGCGGATCAGCTCGTTGATCTGCGCGACCGTCAAGCTCTGAGCCATGGGACTTTCTTCGCAAGCGGATCTATGTATTCCTTCCCGATTTCCGACCAGGCGGCTCCGTCGGAGGGTCGAAATGCCCAAGGGGTTGTCCCGCCCCGACGACGGGATCTAATCCAGATCACGGCTGGTTCCGGCTTCTGTCGAGTATGAACCTGCCAAGGACTCCAGCGTCGCTGCGTCAGTGCCGGCTGGACCGGCGGCAACGCCGAGCGCATGGACCTTCGCCGAGGTGACCACTGACAGAATGCAGGCTAGAACGAAGGGCGACGACCAGCCGACCCAGTACAGCAAGAACGCGGGCAAGCAGCCGTTCCGGTGTCCATCGGGCAGCGACCGCAGGTGGCTCGCCAAAGTCACCGGGGCGGAGACTCGATCGACGAGCATCTCCAGAGCCATCAGCACGTAGAAGAAGAACTCCGTCCCCGCGATGGCGACTTCGTCTCTGGCACCGGGCACGACGAGAAAACCCAAGGCCAAGGCGCGGAAGCCGACCCCCGTTGTAGGTAAGGACTTGCCACCACAACGACCGGTAGCGCCGACGCAGCTCCATCAGGGCTGCGGTCTCCCGGCGACTGGGGCTTGAGGCCCAGGCTGGACTCTCACAGGCGGAAGGTCATGCATGGACCACCGTTCGCCGCACAGGCCCCTCATTCCTTGCGACCGCGATGGACAGGGTCACGGGCGAGGAGCCGGTTATCCTCCACCCGCCCAAGGGGAAGGCCCAGGCATGGTGGCCACGGGCACACGGTCGAGCCAGGCCGCGCGGAGGAGGGCGGGCACGCGCATCGGGCGTCCGGCGGGCATCCTTGGGCCTCGCGACGTCCTCCGCCCTGTGCCATGGGGCGATCGACGCGGCACGATGCCATCCTCCGAGGCCCCTCCGTACGGCCCGGTCCTTTGGCAAGCGGGCGAACCGGAAGGCCTCCGGGCCGAGGGCCGGGAGTCGCGCCGCAAGGACCTTCCCCAAGAGCCGGCTGGCTTGGGCCTGCGCACACCGGCCTCACGGTCGCCGAACGGCCTCACTCCAGGCCACTGGTTGCGCCGGTTTCCTGGGAGTCTCCCGGCTTGGGGTCCATCTGGCTGAGCCCCATCGCGAGCAGGCGCTCCTCCCGAAGCCCGAAGAAGCCGCCCGGCAGCGACAGACGGCGGGCGAGCGACCGCATCCGAAACCCTGCGACCAACGCCAAGGCGATCGGCAGAAGCGCGCCCAAGGCGACCGCCAAGGCCGCCGACCGCGGCCCGAGGCCCCACCAAGGCCGGGCGACCCGAGCCAGCCGCACCGACGTCGCGACCAGCAGAACCCAGAGTCCGACCTTGACAACCAGATAAGCCAGAAGCAGAGCCCACGACCCCACGTGGCCGAGCGGCAGAATCAGCCACCCCCATCCCAGGGCCTCCGCCCCGTGGAAGGCCAAGGCGGCGCCCCACAGCCGCCGGTGGAGACGGTTCAGGAGCTTGAGCTCCTCGGCTTCAAAAGCTGGCCGGTCCGAGCCCATGCACGCCTCCCCCTTCAGGCCAAAGCCGCCGCGGGTTCAGAACGTCAGAACAGAGTCCGATTCCGCCACCCAACAGGCCAGCTCGGGCATCGATCCCATCCGCACTCCCTCGATCCACGCCGCGCCCGCCAGCCCGCGCGTCTCGGCGCACAGCCCGCACACGGCGACCTCCGCGCCCTTCGCGATCAGCCCCTCCAGCCGCCAGCCCAGGTTGAGGTCCTCGTTGGGCGCCGACTGCCCGCGCAAACCGACTCCCACCGCGTCGCACATCAGGAACACCCGCACCCTCGCGGGGGCGTGGCCCTCCTGCAGGGCCGCCGCCAGCCGCAGTGCGTTGTACGGCCGGTCGGTGCCGTAGGGCGCCTCGGTCAGGATGATCGTGACCGTCCGCATGGGCTCAGGGTACCTCCGGCGGCCAGCCCGGTAGACTGGCCCGATGGACGTCCGCCCGGCCCTCCGATCGCAGTACGAGGCGCAGCTGGCCATGCTCGAGGAGTGCATCCGGCTCTGCCCGGCCGACGCCTGGCGCGCCGGCGAGCATCCCCGCGCGTTCTGGCGCATCGCCTACCACGCGCTGCACTTCACGCACCTGTACCTGATGCCGACCGCCGACGACTTCCGGCCCTGGTCCAAGGCGGTCTGGCACGACGACGAGCGGGGCGACCCGCCCCGAGGGGAGGCCCTGGACCCGGCCGACCTGCTGGAGTACGCCGCCTGGGTGCGCTCGAACCTCCGGGAGTGGATCGAGGCGCTCGATCTGGACTCGGAGGAGTCCGGCTTCCCTTGGTACCCCGTCTCGAAGCTGGAGCACCAGCTCGTGAACCTGCGCCATCTGGGGACGCACATCGGGCAGCTGCAGGAGCGGCTGTACGCGCTCGGCCTCGATCCACGCTGGAGGGGCCGCGGGGAGACCTCGTAGGGGATGGTGGGCGGTACTGGATTTGAACCAGTGACCCCTTCGGTGTGAACGAAGTGCTCTGCCGCTGAGCTAACCGCCCGGTTCCGCGCGCATTGTACCCGACCGATGCGCCGGAAGGAACCCCCGTCGCGGGGGAACATCTGGGTCGGACCCAAGCCCGACGGAGTCCAGCAAGCCGGCAATTCGACCGGGAGGGCCAAAATGGCCCAGATAGACCAAATTTCCTGGTCACAAAGGGCCAACCATCGCTTACAATGCAAGAACCATCCAGTGGGTGGAACTGGTCCGCGCGAGCGGGCCGACCGAATCGGAGGTATCAAGCATGATTCAGAGGCGCAGAGGCTTCACGCTCATCGAGCTCTTGGTGGTCATCGCCATCATCGCGATCCTGGCGGCGATCCTGTTCCCGGTGTTCGCCCAGGCCAAGATGGCGGCGAAGAAGACCCAGGTGCTGTCCAACGTCAAGCAGATGGGCATCGCCCAGCTGATGTACGCCGCGGACAACGACGACCTGTTCTCGCCCATCGCGAACTTCCAGGACGGCTGGAATCTCTGGTCGTTCATCTCGCTGGTCGAGCCCTACGTGAAGAACTTCGGGATCTTCATGGACCCGCTGGGCCCCGCCTAGCCGACGGACAACCCGTTCGTGCTGAACAGCCAGTTCGCGATGGCACCGCGGCGCGCCGCGGTCGCCGGTTGCCCGCCCGAAACCGACCTGACCGGTTGCGCCATGGGCGCCTACAACAGCGCCGCGCTGGCGCTCACGGGCGGCGTGCCGGCCGGCCGAGACGGAGTCGCCGGCTCGAACAAGAGCCTGTCCGGCGGATGGCACCACTACATCGTCGACCGCTACAACGACGGCGTGCCGTCGCTCAGCCAGTCCCAGATCAGCCGCGTCGCGGAGACCCTGCTCGTCACGCAGTCCAACCACTTCGACATGCTGTGGGGCAGCCGCAGCCTGACGCCCGACCGCGCGTACCGGCACTGGGCCGACGCTCCGTTCAACCTCTACGGCGACATGAACATGACCTGCGGCCCGGCCGCCCGCGTCAACGCGTCGGGCACCAAGGCCGGCATCTGGCCGACCAGCGTCATCGACATGACCGAGTTCCCGGAGGGCATGAACGTGGGCGTGTACGCCGACGGCCACGCGGTGGTCCGGCAGTGGCGCGAGATGCACAGCAAGTTCGTCGACGGTCCTGGAGGAACCAAGTACCTTGCCTATGCGGCTCCGCTTTACTGATCTGATCGCCGTCGCGCTCCTGGCGGCCTGCCTCGGAGGTTGCTCCTCCAGCAACGAGCTGCCCAAGGAGCAGGACCAGGCACTCCGTGAGAACTTCAAGCGGACGATGACCGAGGAGGAGGTGGCCCGTCTCAAGGGCCAGGCTCAGGGCGGATCGCAGCAGGGCGCGCCCGCCGGAGCCAGCACCGCCCCTGCGAGCGGTCCCTCCGCCGACTGAAGCATCGAAACAGGGTGAAGGCCGATCCGGTCCGCCGCTCGCAAGTCGGGCGGCGCCCCGATTGCTTTCCGGGCGTCCTTCCGAAGGTCAAGACTGCGGCTTCGTGCGCACCCGGAGGATCACGGCCGTCCCCACCGCGCCCGCCGCGACCACCGCGATCGGCACCCAGAGCGGCCGCTCGCGCAGCACCAGCAGAGCGGCGGAGAACGAGACGCTGAGCCACAGCATCGTCAGCGCGGCTCGCTTGGCCCGAAGGCTCATGCTGCGGTCGCGCTGCCAGTCCTGCAGCACCGCGCGCGCCGGCGACTTCTCAAGAAGCCAGCGCTCGAACGCCGGGCAGCTGCGCTGGAACGACCACAGAGCGATC
>Ga0308419_1000023_pt1 | contig 125540 bp, 113 predicted proteins | sample HotsprSampleMS50_FD_203674 | JGI IMG/M metagenome (GOLD analysis project Ga0308419, IMG submission 203674) | Hot spring phototrophic mat microbial communities from Mushroom Spring, Yellowstone National Park, Wyoming, United States - 20090730_MS50 ... | reverse complement strand
AGGAGTCCAACAATGCCACCTCCCCTGATGTTAAGAATGGGAGCAATTCTGATAGTGTCATCTTCTATCTCGGTGAAGTCCCTTGAATTCAAGACCCGTTCTTTAGATCTATGGTCCATTCGCTTAAGCATGTGCATGCCTAAGGCAGAATCTCCAAGGGTGCCTGTAACATATATAAGGTCGCCTTTTTTGGCTCCACTACGGTAGATAGGCTTGGGACTTGTCCCCAGAGCTGTGGCTGATAAGGTCACCTCTTTTAGGGTAGAGCACAGGTCGCCTCCTAAAAGGTCCAAATCATAAAATGAGAGGGCCTCATTTATACCCTCATACAGTTCCCAAAAGAATCGCTCACTGGTATGAGAGGGTAGCCCAAGGTTGAGGAATACCGCAAAGGGCTGTCCCCCCATGGCGTATATGTCGCTTACAGTTATAGAGATCAATTTAAAGCCAAGGCAGTAGGCGGCGGTGTAAGAGAGGTCAAAGTGGACCCCCTCATTGAGCATGTCGGTGGTAACTAAAATAGGGCCTTCAGAGGAGGCAATAACCGCACAGTCATCGCCTATGGACCTTATTACCCTACTTCCTTTTGGTTGAAACCTTTTTCTTATTTCCTGAAGTAGGGTTAATTCTCCCCTTTGACTTAGTGACATGTTCGTTACTCCTTTTGGTATTGCTTAGGGCTGCGGCAAGCACCTCGTCCATGTGGTCTGCCAGTATAAAGTTCATGCCCTCCTTTACATACTTGGGCATGTCATCCAGGTCCTTTTTGTTTCTCTTCGGTATTATAACTGTGGTAATCCCCATCCGCTTTGCCGCAAGGGTCTTTTCCTTAAGGCCCCCGATGGGCAGTACCCGGCCCCTCAGTGTGACCTCTCCAGTCATTGCCACATTCCTGTTTACAGGTTTACCGGTAAAGACAGAGGCGATGGCAGTAGCCATTGTTATACCAGCCGAAGGACCATCCTTTGGGATTGCCCCAGCAGGCACATGTATGTGGAGGTCAACATTTGTAAAACTGTCTTCCTTGAGGCCAAATCTCTTGGCCGATGACTTTACAAAACTGAGGGCGGCCTGGGCAGACTCCTTCATCACCTCACCCAATTGCCCTGTCAAGGTTAGGTTGCCTTTTCCCTTCATTGTGGTGGCCTCAACATATATGATGTCGCCTCCTGCCTCGGTCCACGCAAGCCCTGTGGCAACACCAACCTCACTCTTTTTCATCTCCTCTTCAGGCAGGTATTTTGGGATACCGAGGAATTTGTGCAGGTTTTTATCGCTGATCACAAACCGCTTTTTCTTTCCCTCGGCCACCTGTTTTGCCACCTTTCTGCATAGATTGGCTATCTCCCTCTCAAGGTTCCTGACACCTGCCTCACGGGTGTAGTGGGAGATGATCCTTGAGAGGGCACCTTGTCCGATCTTTATGATCTTGTCCGTTATCCCATGCTCCTCAATCTGCTTAGGAATGAGGTATTTCTTTGCGATCTCTATCTTCTCTTCCTCTGTATAACCAGAAAGATAGAGGATCTCCATCCTGTCCTTTAGTGGGCCTGGTATTGTATCGGCCAAATTACCGGTGGTGATAAACATCACATTTGAGAGGTCAAAGGGGACTGCAAGGTAGTGGTCCATAAATGAGTTGTTCTGTTCAGGGTCCAATACCTCAAGTAGGGCAGAGGACGGGTCTCCCCTAAAGTCACTACCGATCTTGTCAATCTCGTCAAGCATAAATACAGGATTGTTTGTGCCTGCATTCTTGAGTCCCTGAATGATCCTGCCTGGAAGGGCACCCACATAGGTCCTCCTGTGTCCTCTGATCTCTGCCTCGTCCCTTACACCACCGAGGGACATCCGCACAAACTCCCTTCCCAATGCGCGGGCTATAGACCTTCCGAGGGAGGTCTTTCCAACACCAGGCGGGCCTATAAAGCATAGTATTGGCCCCTTCATCTTCTCCTTGAGCTTCCTAACGCTCAGGTATTCCAAGATCCTTTCCTTTACCTTCTCAAGGTCATAGTGGTCTTCATTCAGGACCCTTTCTGCTGCCTTTATGTCAAGCTGGTCCTCTGTAGTTTTTGACCAAGGAAGTTCTGTCATCCATTCAAGGTATGTCCTTATAGTGGCTGCCTCTGCGCTGTCGGGATGCATCTTTTCAAGACGGTTTATCTGTTTATTGACCTCCTTGAGTACCTTCTCTGGCATACCTGCCTCTTCAGCACGTCTCTTGAACTCCCTTATCTCCTCGCCCTTTTCGTCTATATCTCCTAACTCCCTCTGGATTGCCTTGAGTTGCTCTCTTAAAAAGTATTCCCTCTGCGTCTTGTCTATCTCTCCCCTTGCGTCGGTCTGTATCTTCTGTTGGATGGTCAGGACCTGTATCTCCCTTTCAAGGATCTCACCGACCTTCTTTAGTCTCTCTATAGGGTCTGTCATCTCAAGTATCTCCTGGGCCTGCTCAGTCTTTAGGCCCAAATTAGAGGCTATAAGGTCTGCCAGTCTGCCCGGCTCCTCTATGTTCTCAATTATCACCATCACATCGGGCATCATGTTCTTGCCAAGGGATATGACCTTTTCAAGCTGTTGTTTTATGTTTCTTAGGAGGGCCTCATTTTCAAGGCTTGCGGTAGGTGATTTTTTGTCGTCCAACTTTTTGATCTCCGCCATAAAAAAGGGCTCTGTCTGTTTATAATTTATGACCCTTGACTTGCTTATCCCTTGCACTAATATCTTTACCCTGCTGTCTGGGAGCTTTAGCATCCGCATAATCATGCATACCGTCCCAGCACCGTAGAGGTCCTCAGGGTTTGGGTTCTCAACGCTCATTTCCTTTTGGGCCAAAAGCAGTATGAGCCTATTTGTGTTTAAGGAGTGATCAATCGCCTTTATTGACACATCCCTACCTACAAAGAGCGGGACTATCATATATGGAAAGACCACGATGTCCCTTACAGGGAGCACTGGTATTATCTCGGGCACCTCTATCTCTTCAGCGCCATTTTTATTTTGTTCAGACATTAACAACCTCCCTTTTTAGCCTAACATCTATATTATCTATGTTCCTTTTTACAGGTATCCGATGGACCCTGTTTTGCAATTTTGTGAAGGTTACGGTAAGGACACCTTTTTGATAAAGTGCAGAGCCTGAGGTGACATCTACTGGAGTGGGTATATTTAGCACCCTCCTGAAGCCCTGAGATGTCCTCTCTAGACAGATATAGTTCACTGACCTTGATTCCAATTCGGGTTCCCTCCTCTTGCCCTCAATGATCAGGAGGTCTCCCACCACCTTTACTACTATATCCTCAGGGTCAGAGCCGGGCACATCTGCTTCATAGATTAGATAGTCCTGGTCTTCAAATATATCCACCGGCGGCCATATGGATGATTCACTACCTCCGAAAAAGAACCTCTCCACTACGAAAGCTCCCTCGCCTTCATTATTATGTAGTCTTTAAGCCCCTCTGAAAGCTCCTTGTTTCTTAGGGCAAAGTCTATTGTGGCCTTTATAAAACCCAGTTTATCACCTGCATCGTATCTTGCACCCTTAATAAGATATCCATAAATGGGCCTTTTTTTGAGCAATCTCTTAAGGGCATCGGTGAGCTGTATCTCGCCACCTGCCCCTGGGGGCTGAGATTCAAGTGTCTCAAATATGTCTGGCGTTAGGATATACCTGCCTATAATGGCAAGGTTTGATGGGGCCCTTTCTGGTTTAGGCTTTTCTACAAGGTCGCTTATCTTAAATACACTACCCTCCTTTTTGCCAGCAATAATCCCATAACGGTTGACCTCCTCGTAGGGCACCTCCTGGAGGGCAATAACAGGTGCCCGCCTCTTTTCGTAGATCCTGACCATCTCGGTAAGGAGGTTATATTCTGGATCAATAACATCGTCGCTTAGTATGACCGCAAAGGGTTCATCGGCCACAAAGGGTCTAGCGCAATAGATCGCATGGCCAAGCCCAAGGGCTGCCTTTTGTCTTATGTATGCAAAATGGACATCTTCCAATTTTTTTATCTCCTTTAAGAGCCCCTGCTTCCCTGAGGTCTTCAGTTTTTCCTCAAGCCTGTATGCGGTGTCAAAGTGGTCCTCAATGGCCCTTTTGTTCTTCCCAGTAATAATAATGAACTCATCAATACCAGCAGATATGGCCTCCTCTACCGCGTACTGTATTAAAGGTTTATCTACAATCGGCAACATCTCCTTTGGCGAGGCCTTTGTGGCAGGCAAAAACCTTGTGCCCAACCCAGCAGCTGGTAGGATCACCTTCTTAATACCCTTTTTCATCTTATCGCCTCTTTATTAGTAGTAGTTTCTCTGATCCAAGGGGGGGCGCATAGTATGGTATAAAATTTTAGTATACCATATCTATCTGTGAGCAGTGCTCAGGTTAAACCGTGCGCAGGAGGTTATACAACCAAAGCCCAGAAAACTCTGAGCTAAAAGGGCTTTGGCAGTTTTGCCTCCACTTAAACTTTTTTTGGGGCTAAGCAATCCTATGGAGCCTTACGATATTTGCCTTGCCGAGGAAGGGTGAGCTTGCAGCAAAGACTATATTGTCACCCCTCTTTATAAAGCCCTCTTTTATGAGGTTCTTTATGGCGGTCTGTATAAAGACCTCATCAAGGATGCCCACATCTGGCGTCTCCAGTGCCTTTGCATAGATCCCCCAATACAGGGAGAGGGCCTTGAGGGTCTTCTGGTCTGGGGTAAAGGCAATCACAGGCACCTCAGGCTTGAGCTTTGAAAGCAGTAGGGCCGTAAAGCCTGAGTGTGTAAATACTACAATGACCTTTGCAGTGGTATCCTTGGCAGCCTCCCTTGCACCATCGGCAATGGCCCCGGCAAAACCGCCATCAACATTGTAGAACCTGCCAATCCTGTTAAAGAGCATCCTCTCGGTGTGCCTGATGATCGTGTCCATCATACTGACCGATTCAACTGGGAACTTGCCCGCCGCGGTCTCTGCAGAAAGCATTAAGGCATCGGTCCCGTCAAGGACGGCATTTGCTACATCGGTGGCCTCTGCCCTTGTGGGACGGCTGTGTTCCTTCATAGACTCAAGCATCTGTGTTGCAGTGATTACAAGCTTGCCCTTTCGGTTTGCCTCCTCAATGAGCATCTTTTGTATCACTGGCACTTGCTCTGTTGGGAGCTCAACGCCGAGGTCTCCCCTTGCCACCATTATGCCTTCAACAATGTCAAGGATCTCCTTGATGTTGTCTATGGCCTCTGGTTTTTCTATCTTGGCAATCAGTGGGGGTAGGGTGATATTCCTCCTCTTGGCCCAATCCTTGATAACTCTAATGTCCTTAGCACTCCTTACAAAAGAGACCGCCACATAATCAACACCGATGCCAATACCAAACAGTAGATCTTTCCTGTCCTTTTCAGTAAAGGCAGGGAGTGTGGTCTTAGAGTAGGGGAGGTTTACACCCTTTTTGGACCTCAATATGCCGCCCTCAATGACCTCAGCCTCAATGTGGGATGTGGTCACTGACAGAGCAATAAGTTTAATCAAGCCATCATCAAGGAGCACTACATCGCCCTTTCTGACATCCTTAAGTAGAGCAGGGTATGAGATAAATATCCTATCCTGATTGGTTTCGTTTTCACCGGGCAATAGTTTCACCTTAGCCCCTGTCTTGAGGGCCACCTCATTACCCTTGACCATCCCTACCCTTATTTTTATACCCTGCAGGTCCTGTAGTATTGCAGTATTTTTACCCAATTTAAAGGACTCCTGCCTGACAATTTGTGCCACTGTCAAATGTTTTTCATGGGAGCCGTGGGAAAAATTGAGCCTTGCCACATCCATACCTGCCTCAATTAGGGCCTTAATCACCTTTCGGTCCTCAGAGGATGGCCCGAGGGTACATACTATCTTTGTCTTTCTTAAGTGCATGTCTTTACAGTGATCCCTCCATTACTTTTCATAAGACATATGTGTCTTTCCCAATCCTGCCCACGATCCTTAAAATCAGACCTGTAATGGGCACCTACACTCCCTTGCCTATAAAGGGCGGCCCTTGTGATTAGTTGGCTAAGGGTCAGCATGTTTTTGAGTTCTATACCGAGACGGGTGTTAAATGACGCCTCTCTGATTTGGGCCCACTTTTCAAGGCCCTCTTGGGCCTCAGTTAGCGATTTTGCGCACCTTATTATGCCCACTTTCTCCCACATTAGTCTCTTCATGTGTGCCCGTACTTCAGTGAGATAATCCTCGTTGTAGTCATTATTGAATTTTGGGGGGTCAACTTTTGAGGTCTTGAGTGGGCCTGCCGTTAAGGCTGCACTCACCGCTGCCCTGTAGCCAAAGACAAGGCCCTCAAGGAGGCTGTTGCTTGCGAGCCTGTTTGCACCGTGCACACCTGTGCATGCCGCCTCGCCTGCTGCAAAGAGCCCACTGATATTTGTGGCCCCATTGTTGTCAGTCTTAATGCCCCCCATGATGTAATGGGCTGCTGGAGAGACAGGTATGAGGTCCTTTGTGATGTCCACATTGTATATTAGACAGGTGCTATATATACGAGGGAATCTCTGCTTAAGAAAACTACCTTCAAGATGGGTGAGGTCTAAATAGACATGCCTAGATTGTGTCTGTACCATCTGTGAGATTATTGCCCTTGTAACCACATCTCGGGGTGCCAGTTCGGCCTTTGGGTGATATTTGGCCATGAATGCCTCTGCATTGATGTCCCTAAGTATGGCCCCCTCGCCGCGCATGGCCTCACTGAGGAGGAACTGTGGGGCTGAGGGTGCGTAGAGTACTGTGGGGTGAAACTGGACAAATTCCATGTCCTCAAGCACTGCCCCTGCCCTGTAGGCCATTGCCATACCATCGCCTGTGGCTACCTCTGGATTTGTGGTCCGAGAATATACATTGCCTGCACCACCAGTAGTGATAGTGACTGCCCTTGCATAGATTGCAAGGGGCTCACCATTAACAACCGCTATGATGCCACAACAGTGACCATCTTCAACAATAAGGTCAAGGGCAGTACAGAACGATATCCTTGTGACATTTTGAAGGGTCTTGACCTTCTCTATGAGGACCCTCATTATCTCTTTACCGGTGGAGTCGCCTTTTGCGTGAAGGACCCTCCTTCTTGAGTGTGCTGCCTCAAGGGTAAAGGAGAGCCTTGTGCCGTTTTTGTCAAACTCAGCCCCCCATTCAATGAGCTCTAATATCCTCTCTGGCCCTTCCCTTACGAGCACATTAACGGCATCATGCCTGCATAGGCCGTCACCAGCCTTTATGGTATCTTCAAAGTGTATCCCAACTTCGTCTTCGTCGCTAAGGGCCACAGCTACGCCGCCCTGTGCATATTCACTACTGCTTTCGGTGGGCATATCCTTAGTGATCACACAGACCTTTCCGTGTCTTGCGAGTTCAATGGCAGCCCTTAGGCCGGCTACTCCACCACCAACAACAACAAAGTCGGTCTCTATACTCTGCATACAATGCTGCCCAATCGCTCAGTGAGTTTGAGGTTGACACTGTAATCAACTAGACACTCCACAATTGTGGGTACTTTCTCTAAGGCCGTTTCTTTAAGGGCCGATTCCAGCTCATGGGCCTTCTCTACCCTATAGCCTTTACAACCAAAGGACTCTGCGAGCTTAACAAAATCTGGGTTTGAAAGCCCCACAAAGAAGTCACTTTTATAACGATTGTGCTGCTTCCACTGTATGAGGCCATAGCCGTTGTCGTTAAATATCACCACTGTAAAGGCGAGCCCCATACGAACAGCGGTCTCCAGTTCACAGGCCGACATCATGAAGCCTCCGTCCCCTACTGCAGCGAGAATCCTTCGTTGTGGATACAGGAGGCTTGCAGTTATTGCATAGGGTAGGGCGACCCCCATAGAGGCAAATCCATTAGAGATAATCACGGTGTTTGGTTCATAGGCAGGATAACACCTCCCTATCCATATCTTGTGGGCCCCCACATCGCTTATCAGTATGTCGTCCCTTTTTAGGGCATTCCTGATAGCCCTGATTATCGTTAGTGGGCTAAGCCCTTTTTCTGAACTGGTCATAGCTCCATCTAAGAGGTCTGCCTGTAGGTCCTCTCGGAGTTTTAAATAGTAAGAGTAGTCCTTTGTATCGGTAATCAGTTCAGTGAGCATGTGGAGGTTTTTGGCCATGTCTCCCAACACCTCAAGGGCCACATAGTTGATGTCCACCTCTGCAGGGTTTGTGTCAATGTGGATAATCCTCTTGGTGTTATCCCACCACTTTGGGGAGAACTCTACAGGGTCATAGCCAACGGCAATAATAAGGTCAGCCTTATCTATACCACACTGGATATAGTCCCTTGATTGAAGGCCAATGTTGGAAACAAAGAGTTCATGGTCTGCTGCTATAGCCCCCATCCCCATGAAGGTGGTCGCTACAGCGATTCCTGCCCTTTGGGCAAACCTCACCAGTTCGGCAGAGACCCTATTGCGTATGGCACCGTGACCAGCCAAGATAATGGGCATTTTGGAGTCCCTTATTAACCCTGCAGCGGTCTTTAACCTGTCCTCATCACAGACAGGATAGTGATAGGCTACAGGCTCAATTGGACTGCCTTTTGCCTCCATCAGGGCAGTGTCTTCTGGAAGTTCAATATGGGTAGGTCCGGGTTTTTCAATGGCAGCAAGCCTGAAGGCCTTTCTAATAGACTCAGGGATGATCTCTGTTCTTTCTATCGCCACATTCCACTTTGTTATTGCCCTAAACAGAGAGAGGGTGTCTATATACTGGTGAGACTCCTTGTGTCTTCTGAGGGAGGATGCCTGGGCCGTGATGGCCACCATTGGGGCAAAGTCAAGGAGTCCATCGGCAACACCGGTAACGAGATTTGTGGCACCTGGTCCAAGGGTGGAGAAGCATACACCTGGCATGCCTGTAAATCGCCCATAGGCATTGGCCATAAAGGCTGCCCCCCTCTCGTCTCTCGTGATGATCGTCTTTATAGGTGAATCACTCAATGCCCTCAACAACTCAAGGTTTTCTTCGCCGGGCAGGCCAAAGCAGTACTTTACCCCTTCGCCTTGAAGGCATCTAACTACCAGTTCTGCGCCATTCATGCCTGCCTTACCCCTAAAAATTGGGATACATCCTCTGAGGGCCTTGCAAAGAGATAACCCTGCACCAAGTCCACACCAATAACTCTAACCGTCTCAAACTCCCCTTGAGTCTCTATCCCTTCTGCAAGGACTTTAGTCCCCTTTGCCTTTGCGAGGGCCACAATTGACCGCACTACTGACTGTTTGAAGGTATTTTGGTCTATGTCCCTAATAAAGTGCATGTCTATCTTAATGTAGTCAGGCGAGAGGTCATCAAGCATCTTTAGCGACGAGTAACCACTGCCAAAGTCATCTAAGGCGCACTGAAAGCCCTTTTGCTTGAAATAGGTCAGGATGGAATTGAGGTGAGATAGGTCCTTTACCTGTTCAGATTCAACTACCTCAAAGACGAGGTTTTGGGGATTGAGATTGTAGCGCTCTGCGGTCTGGATGGTGCCCTGTAGGCAGTCTTTCGGGTTATATATTGCCGTTGGCAGAAAGTTTATAAAGACCTTCTGTTGGGTGATACCTATGCATGCAGCGTTCTCTATGGCCCTTTCTCTGGTTGCCCTATCAAGGGCAAACTGGAGCTCTAAGGCACTTGCCTTCTGAAAGAGTTCTACAGGGGGGATAATATTGCCCCCCTCCGTAACTCCCCTACTAAGGCACTCAAAGGCAAAGACCTCGCTGTTAGTAGCGTCAAATATGGGTTGGAAAAAGGTCTTGATGCGTCTTTGGCTAATAACATCAAGTATGTATTTTGAAGAGAGCAGTTCATACCATGCCTTTAGGGTTTTAAAGGCAAAGAGGTGTTGAGGTGTGAAGTGCTCACCTACCACTAATGGCACTAATTGAATGTGGCCTTTCTCAGCATCAGATAGCCCGGGCTCATGGAATAGACAATTGACAAGGCCCTGAAAGGGTATATTTTCCACAAAGACAACTGTGGCGATCTCTCTAAAGGTATAGCCATTAACACGAAGCGTGTCTATTGTCTTCTGAAACAGATAGCCCTCTGAGGCAGAGATATACACATCGCTGTTATTTCCAGTTATGCGGTTTAATATCCCACACTTAAGACAGTTTTCCACTATAAAGCCTCCTTTTTGCTTATTTGATACAATATTTGATAGTATGTATTTCACTTACTGCGAGAGTGGCGGAACTGGCAGACGCACCAGACTTAGGATCTGGCGGGTAAAACCGTAGGGGTTCAACTCCCCTCTCTCGCACTTGGTGCCATTATACAATCCCTTGTTTCAGTATGTCATGCAGGTGGATCACGCCTTTTATCCTGTAACTTTCATCGGGTATCAAGAGGGTCGTGATAGAGTTTTGCTCCATCAGGTGCAGGGCCTTAACGGCGAGTTCATCTTCAGAGATGGTCTTTGGCCCTTTAGTCATGACCTCTGCCACATTGAGCTCAAAGAAGTCCTTTCCCCACCTTTCAATGCCTCGTCTCACATCACCGTCGGTAATAATCCCAAGGATCTTCCAACTATCGTCAGTAACCGCCACAATCCCTAACCGCTTTGAGGATATTTCTACCACCGCCTGTGTTATTGTTGCATGTGGTGGAACTATTGGGATCTCATCACCCTTGTGCATAAGGTCCTTTACCCTTACAAAGAGCCTCTTACCAATCGTTCCACCTGGGTGCAGAAAGGCAAAGTCCCTCTCATTGAAACCCCTCTTTGACAAAAGGGCTACCGCAAGGGCATCGCCCATGGCCATTGCTGCAGTTGTAGAGGCAGTAGGGAGCATGCTTATGTGGCAGGCCTCTTCTTTCACTGATACATCAAGGTTGATGTCCGCAGCCCTTGCAAGGGACGAGTTGGGATTGCCTGTGAGGGATATAAGCGTTAGGTTAAATCTCTTAAGAAAGGGTATTAGGTCTAATATCTCTCTGGTCTCACCACTATTTGAGAGGGCAATGACTATATCCTTTGAGGTGACCATGCCGAGGTCCCCATGACTGGCCTCTGCAGGATGTAAAAAGAACGAGGGTGTGCCAGTAGATGCCAAGGTGGCAGCAATCTTTTTGCCCACAAGGCCTGACTTCCCCATACCTGTAACTACTACCCTTCCACTGCTTGAGTGTATCAACCCAACGGCCTTGGCAAAGGACTCATCAAGCCTGTCTTTAAGACCCAGCACCGCCTCTGCCTCGGTCTCAAATACCCTCCTTGCTATATCAAGCAGTTCGTGTATCTGCTTATCATCCATTGTTATGGTCCTTGTAAGCTAATTGACTAAAGGGCATCTGCACTGCCTTTACAGGGTTCTCTCTCCAATACACTCGCCCAATTTAGGTTTAGTATTAAGTGGGCCTGCCTTGAGTTATAGGTAAAAAACCTTGTACGGTATGCTAAGGTTGAGAATTTTAGCAGAAGGTCTAAGAAAAAGTCATTTGACGACCCAAAAGGACCTAAGTTATAATGAATAACAAAAAGGGGAGTAGCAGCATGGCAGAGATCGTCAGGACGCCCCAAAGGGCCGGTCTCGCCAGTTAGTTAATGCCCAAAACTAACATGCAAGACCTTTACCTGGAGCCCATTCTTGGTAAAGGTCTTTTAGTCTAAAGACAAGGAGGTAAATGGCTATGAATGGACTAAAGACGATGGTCTTGATGGTTACTCTAACGCTTATGTTGGTAGGTTTTGGGGCTATATTAGGCGGCAAAACGGGCATGACAATAGCCTTACTAATGGCCTTTGTCATGAACTTCATCACCTACTGGTTTAGCGACAAGATTGTGCTTAAGATGTACGGTGCAAGGGAAGTAAGCGAGGCAGAGGCACCTCAACTCTACAGCATGGTAAGAAGCCTATCACAGAGGGCAGGGCTACCTATGCCACGGGTATGTATCATTGATGAGGATCAGCCAAATGCCTTTGCCACCGGGAGAAACCCGGCACATGGCACTGTAGCAGTTACAACAGGCATCATGAGGATACTCTCACGGGAGGAACTTGAAGGGGTCATTGCCCACGAATTGGCCCATATCAAAAACAGGGACATCCTTGTGAGCACAGTGGCTGCAACCATAGCGGGGGCCATAAGCTACCTTGCCCAGATGGCCCAATGGGCTGCAATCTTTGGTGGACGGAGTGATGATGAAGAGGGTGGTAGCAATCCGATTGCGGCCATTGTGATGATGATCGTTGGCCCTATTGCCGCCATGCTTGTACAGATGGCCATATCAAGGGCGAGGGAATATGGTGCCGACGAGGGCGGTGCAAGGATATGTGGTAACCCCATGTATTTAGCAAATGCCCTAAAAAAGCTCCACATGGCCTCTCAGCAGATACCGCTTGATGCAAACCCTGCCACATCACACATGTTTATTGTCAATCCCCTCACTGGTGGCGGCATACTAAGGCTCTTTAGCACCCACCCACCTATTGAAGACAGGATTGAAAGGCTTCAGGCAATGAGGTTAGGCTATAGGTAATTAGGTCTTAAAAGGCCAAGGCGGCGCCCCAGTGGCGCCGCTTATCTAAGGGAGCACGAATAATTCGTATGTTTGTGCCCTATTAGGTGACAACAAAGGTTTTTGGTATCTCGCCTGCCCTATTAGCTTTTTATCTGCTTTTTTTGGGTAATAGGGTGAGCTCTACAAAGCGTCTTTGTCGCTCATGGCAATCTATGTCTTGTCGCTAATCGTAAATCCCCCTAACCGATATTACATACAGGGTATAAACAAAGGGGTTTGCCCCTTTTAATATATTTGATACCTTTACACCCATAATAGGTTTACACAGGACGATTAGCCTATCGTTGAGGAGGCCGTAGTCAAGGACCTCGCCATCCAGTTTATCTGCCACTGTGAACTGTTCCACTGACAAACCGTTCCACCACAGAAACCTTATTGCCGATTCTTTATAACCAAGCCCCTTTGCCATGCCTAAGATGGGCTTTCTCACAGGCACAAGGACACCGCCTGAGATCGGGACCATACGATCCTTGATTGACCATTCACCACGGTCAAGCATAGGGATTATGCTCTCCTTTTTAAAGACCGTAGAAAATCCACCAAGGTCCTCTCCACTACTCCAGGAGATAATACCCGTTGAGGAATATAAGTTGATAACCCCCTTTTCATCCCATACCAAAAAACCCTTTTTGCCCTCAGGCGATTCAATGGGGCTAAAGTCGTAGATATTGACCCTCTCAGGGAGCCTAATTGCCTCACCCCTTACTAACTGGCCATTGGTAAATCTGAGGTTAAAGACCCTGCCGTCAAATCCATCTCTCTTTGAATAGCCTTGCTCAAGCATACTGTTCCCGTATCTTCTCAAAAAGGCATCCTTTCTCTCCGCCACCTTACTGAGGGTGCCTGCCTTGAGTAGATATATAGAGGATGTGACCTCTCCATCACGATAGGTAACGACAATTATGGCCTCTTGCCTTGAACCCTCTATGGGCAGTGTATCAATCCATAGTATCTCCTCTGAAAGGGAGGTCTGAAAGTCCCAGAGCAGCTTTAGGTCAGCAGAAGGCTGATACACGCTCAGGGATGTGGCCGTAGCGAGGATGACCTCTGGACTGCCCTCACCGTCTATATCCCCTATGGCTATCTTCTTTATTGAAGGAGATACCTGATAGCTCAGCAGTATGTTGCTATCACCAAAAAGCACCGGCCTTGATTTGGCAATCAAGGACTGGACATATCCTGCCTCAAGGGTGACTTCCCTTTCTGAGAGTGTCTTGGCATCTTTACTCCATACCACACGCTGTCTAACCTTAGTGGATTCAAGCCCCTTTTTTGAGTCAATTACAATCACGATATCTGCCCCCTTTTTACGGGCCTCCTCTGTAAGGACGGCTAAGTCTGCGGCCTCTGACGCACTGTCAATGAGCTCAAACCTACCACCCTCTTTGAGCATCCGGTAATAATGTTCTGCCAAAGACCAGTTTATCTCTGTCTGACAAAACAGGGCCACTATCTTGCTTGTAGATACCTTAAAGAGGGCACCCTTGATGTCACCAGCTTCTTTGTCCAAAAGGGTTACCTCAGACCGGTTGTCCATTACCCTTACTACCTCAGCCACGCCAATGGGCTTTTGGACCTTACCGAGATACTCCCTTGTTACAGGGTGGACAAAGCTCGCATCCTCCCTGAAGATATGGACCCTCATGCCTTGCTTTATGTTGTCCTTACTCCCCTTATCTATGACTGCCCCTTTGCCATCCTGAGAGACGACCTTCCCAGAAACCACAGGGAAATAACTCAATAGGTCTTGCATGAGGGCGTCAAGGGGTGTCTTTGCCTGCCCATAGACTGGTATTAGTAAAAGCATAACCATTAAACAGACGGTTAACATACCCTTAAACACCATTTATCTCTCCTATGAAGATGTAGAATGTTTTATCAAAACCTAACAAGAGCGGGGCCCCTTTATCCCCTCTGCTTCATGCCTCTATTCCATTTTACCTTTAAGTACTGTGTTAGCCTTAACCTTATGGCTGCACAATTTAGATCGCAGGCTAATGCCAGCGGCTACCTTTCAAATCAACCCTATTATACCCACCTCCATTTATATGACCCTATGAGTGTAATGAAAAGACACGCATTTTTTCAAATCCCAAAGCCATGGTTGGTCTCAAATAGGTCAGACATAACTATTAGCCAGAAGGGTCTGGAATCTGGGAAGCAGGGAAGTGCAATAGCAATTAGGTAATTTAAGTCTTAAATTAACCGCTTTTACTAAGGCACCACGAGACTTCCAGACTTCCCGCTATCGCACTGTCTTACAGACGATAAATTTAGGTGGTTAAATGCCCTGTCTCGTGCTCAGAAATAATACCTCACACCTATGGTATGGAAATTAGAACCACCCTTCTCAATCCCGTTTACAAGCCCAAAGATGCCTGAACGGTGATGGATCCTGAAAAAGACCTCAACCTTTTCTTTCTTAAAACCCACAGTAGCCTCTGTAAGCAGGAGGTTTAATAGTCGGGAGGTAGTCTCCGAGTTATCGGTCTCTATCTTTGGTGTGGTGCTTGCGTAGGATGGACCATCACCAGCTGCAATCCCGACCGTTAGGTTATCAGAAAGGGCAAACCTTGATCGGAGTATGAGGGCAAGACCTATCTCCTGATTGGCCTGTTTACCACTATGTTGTCCAAGCAGTCCTTCGGCATCAATTGTCAGGAACCTATTGAACCTATAAATAGTCTTACCACCTGCAATGACATATATATAAGACGGCTCAGGGGCAGCAGAGAGCTTGAAATAGTCTATAAATTTTTTGCTGTTTGACTGTCCTGTGTAAAAAGATATATACCAACTATCCTCGGCCCCTAATGGTAGGGCATAAACAAGTAAGAAGACTGAAGCTTTTATGAGGTGAGATGTACCTTTTAACACCGTTCCCCCTTTGATTTTTTTATTAGACTTTACTATATTAACCGATAGGTCTTTTATTTTGCATTTTCTCTTTGTTGTTAGGCAAGCAAATCAATGGCGATAATACTGATAATAATATTATCTGCAATCATAATATTATCTGCAATCATAGGGGTGGGCGGTGGTTATGGGGCATTTACCTATACCAAAACACTCCAACCACCGATTACCAAGGAGGTAACGGCCTCATCGGATTTGAAAGCGGAAAAGGAGGCATCACTTGACAATACCGAGCCTTTTTACTACGAAAGTAAGAAACCCATTTACGATAACGATGAGCTTACAAAGGAAGGTGCCAAGCTCTTTTTAAAGCTCAGGGCACAGACCTATGGGCTATCGGAGGACAGGATTGATAAGGTCCTAAAGACCTTTGATAGAGTAACCAGCAAACTCCCTGTGCCTGACGCCTTTAAGATTGTGGTTTTACAGTTTGATCTGATGGAGTTTAGGGAGTTTACTGAACCAAAACTGTATGGGCTGTAGCTAACAATTGCAGCGTGCTTATAGATAACCTCACTTGCTGTTACCTCAATTACAGCCCCCTGAGTCAGGATGTTTATGTCATTAGTGTAATTACCATCTAATCCACTTACATATGAGGGTTTTAATTTTTTAGAAGAAATGCCCCTTAGAAGAGAACACAAGATATTCATTATATCAATGGCAGTGCTGTTTGTGGTAGCCATTGCCGTCCTTTCAACAGGCAATGTGGCCTATTCAATAGCCATCTTTTGTCTATTTTTCATAATAATGATGGGCCTTTCATACCTAAATTACAAAGGTGCCAGGAAATTAGAAGATTCACAAAAGGCAATCATCTTTGCCCTGGCAAACCTTGCAGAGTGGCGTGACCCAGAGACAGGCCTGCATCTTGAGCGCACAAGAAACTATGGGGTGATCCTTGCAAAGGAGCTTGCCAAAAATCCTAAATACACCAATCTAATAAACCAAGAATTTATAGACGGTATTTATCACGCCGCCCCACTTCATGACATTGGTAAGGTGGGTATAAGAGATGCCATTTTACTTAAAGAGGGGAAGCTGAGTGATGTTGAGTATGCAGAAATGAAACGCCATGTGATAATTGCCAAGAATATCCTCTCTGATATAATAAACAAGTTTGGCAGTACTTCAAAGTACTTACCCATGTGCCTCAACATAGCGGCCTACCACCACGAGAAATACGATGGCACAGGCTATGCAGCAGGTTTAAAGGGCGAGGAGATATGTCTGGAGGCCAGGTTATATACCCTTTGCGACGCCTATGATGCAATAAGGGCAAAGAGGCCTTATAAAAAGGAGAAGAGCCATGAGGAGGCCATCTCAATAATTGTCTCTGAAAGGGGTAAGCACTTTGACCCTGATGTGGTAGATGCCTTTTTGGCATGCCATCATAAATTTATGGAGGCCTTTGAGGTCTACTCCATGCTCAGCGATGTCCTTGATACAAAGACCGATGAAAGATCCACTGAGGGTATGAACATCCTGTGGACCGATAAATTACTGGTCAATGTGGCGATTATAGATCAGCAACACAAAGAGCTCATAGACCTTATAAACAACATGTTAAATGCGATCCAATTGGGTGAGGGGGCAGAGAAGATTGCGGAGGCCATTGACTTTTTAGAGGTCTATGTGAGTAAACATTTTGGCGAAGAAGAACAACTGATGACCAATTCAGAATATCCTGAGTATGCACTTCATACGAGCCAACACATACAGTTCGTCCAAAGGTTTCACATACTAAAGCAGCGCTTTGAAAAAGAGGGGGTGACCTCAGAATTGCTCCTGGATCTAAACCGTCACCTTTTGCAATGGTTAGTCAAACACATCATGGCAACCGATAAGAGGCTCGGCGAGTATCTCTCTGGGTATAAGCCCTCTAATTAATCATGGACCTAATGAAAGGGTCAAAGGCCTTGTTACACCCACTCCAATTTACATCTCCAAAGGTGTTCAAACCCTTCAGACCCAAAAGTGCTACACTTATTGCCAATCCCACTGCTGGTGGGGGAAGCGAGAGGCTTATAAAAGAGGCATACAATCTTTTGGTAGATAGGGACATAGAGGTTGAGCTTTTTTACACAGACCACAAAGGACACGCAGAGACTATAGCAAGAGGCGTGGCAAGGGGGCTTGAAGTCAGAGGCACAGAGGACCTTGCAGGACATATTGTAATTGTTGCTGGCGGAGATGGCACCTATAACGAGGTGGCAAATGGGCTTGTGCATACCCAGATCCCAATGGCAATCCTCCCTATGGGAACTACCTCAGTGCTCGCCCGAGAGATAAAGATACCCCTTAACATTGAAAGGGCTGTTGAGACCATAACAGAGGGGGTCTTGATTGAGGCAAATCTTGGGCTGATAGAATGTTATATACAGTCTCAGAAGACAAGGCGATATTTCCTCCTTATGGCAGGGATTGGCTTTGACGGGGATACTGTTAGGGCAGTGGCTACAGACAAAAAGAAGAAGATAGGTAAGTTAGCCTATATCTTGCAAGGCTTTAAACAGTTTGTACATTACACGGGATACAGCATACAGATCCAGATGGCAGAAAACAGATTTATCACTGGAAGACCTGATGCTGCTGGCCCTGATTGGGCAATTTTAGACTGTGGCAACATAATCATCGGTAAGGGGGCCCATTATGGAGGTCCCTTTACAATTACTGCCGATGCAAGCCTTCTGGACAATACCTTTTTCGTCTTTGCCACAAAGGGTAAAAGTAGGTTAGATATACTAAGACAGGTCATCTGGATTGTATTGAATAGACATCAAAACCTGCCTGATAGTAGTTACTTTGAGGCACGCAGGATGTACATTGAAGGCGATGCACCCATACAGATAGATGGAGACTATATAGGCACATTGCCAGCAAATCTTACAGTGGCAGAGAGGGCACTTAGGCTTCTTGTGGGAAGGCTATTTCTGAACGGTAAATATTAATTTGCATACTTCAGACCAATTTTGTTATAAATAAGTAGCATTACCTGCCCTGCTGGTGATTGAGATGAAATTGTTGATCCAGCAAATTAGATCTTTTGGGAGCCAGATTAGGTCATGTGGTGTGCAGGCCTCTTGAGTGAGGAAGCCTAAACTGACCTGGAGGCACCCACCTGTTGAATCAGGGATCTAATCTTCATCTACACCGTAGGGCGGGGAGCTTCATATAGATTCTGGATTTGTAGGCTGTAAGGTCTTTTGATTAAATTAATAGGAGAGTCAAGGGCTTGAAGATAAATAAGACATCGGTTTATACCTGGCCAAATAGACAGGTTTGAGCACCTGATTTCCTTCATTGTCAAAGCCTTGCCCACCTGCTGTCAGATCCTGAATCTCCAATAAAAATATAGGGGAGGAGGTCATGGACAACATTATCTTATCAATCATTGTTGCTATAGTGGTTGGGGTAGCAACGGGTTATGTCTTTATCTATTTTTATAAAAAGACCGCCAATAACCGATTTGAATCCCTTGAGACTGACCGAAGGGCGATCCTTGAGGAGGCAAAAAGAGAGGCAGAAAACATAAAAAAGGAGGCAGCACTTGCCGCCAAAGACATGGCCCTTCAGATCAAGACCGAGGCCGAGAGGGAGATAAGGGAGAGGGCAAAGGAACAGCATCAGATTGACAAAAGGTTAAGACAAAAAGAAGAACAGATAGATAGACGACTTGACCATATTGAGAAGCGGGAAAATGAGATCAACAAAAGAGAGCGGGAATTTAGTGCCCGTGAGAGCCTTTTAAGTACTAAAGAGGCCAATCTTAAAAAACTTATTGATGAACAAAAGAGGCTGCTTGAACAACTCTCAGGTATTACCTCTGAGGAGGCAAGGGCAGAACTACTCAGGAGGGTTGAACAGGAGAGCCGTTTTGAGGCCGCAAGGCTCATAAAAAGGATAGAGGATGAGGCCCGAGAAAACGCAGAGAAAAAGGCAAAGGAGATAATAAGCTTTGCGATTCAAAGGTATGCAAACGACTATGTGGCCGATGCAACCATATCTGCCGTGAGCCTACCAGGTGATGAGATGAAGGGCAGGATCATAGGCAGAGAGGGAAGAAACATAAGGGCCTTTGAGGCCGCCACTGGGGTTGACCTAGTGGTAGATGACACACCTGAGTTAGTAACCCTTTCCGCCCATGACCCTGTCCGTCGTGAGGTCGCAAGGCTTGCCCTTGAAAGGCTTATATCCGACGGGAGAATACACCCTGCAAGGATTGAGGAGGTAGTTGAGAAGGTCAAAAAAGAGGTGGAGGCGACGATTAGAGAGGAGGGCGAGAAGGCCGTCTTTGAATTAGAGGTCTCAGGGATACACCCTGAATTAATAAAGACCATTGGGAGGCTTAAATACAGGTACTCTTATGGACAAAATGTACTCCAACACTCCAAAGAGGTGGCCTATTTTGCAGGCATGATGGCAGGGGAGCTTGGGGTGGATATAAAGCTTGCCAAGAGGGCAGGGTTACTGCACGATATTGGCAAGGCCGTTGACCACGAGGTAGAGGGCTCGCATCAGGAGATAGGGGCTAACCTTGCAAGAAAATACCATGAGAAAGAACCTGTTATTAACGCAATTATCGCCCACCATGGCGATGTGGAGGTCAGCTGTGTAGAGTCTGCCCTTGTGGCAGCCAGTGATGCGCTTTCTGCTGCCCGTCCAGGTGTAAGGAGGGAGAGTATTGCCAATTATCTCAAACGCCTCCAGAAGCTTGAGGAATTGGCCATGTCCTTTGAAGGGGTAGAGAAGTGTTATGCCATTCAGGCAGGCAGGGAGGTAAGGATCATTGTAAAACCGGAGGAGACTGCCGATGAGCTCTGCGCCCTTATTTCAAGAGATTTGGCCCGCAAGATTGAGGCCGAGATGACCTATCCTGGACAGATCAAGGTCACAGTGGTAAGGGAAGCCCGCTTTGTGGAGTATGCAAGGTAGTCTGCAGGCCCTATGAAGGTGCTCTTTATAGGCGATGTGGTAGGGAAGCCCGGAAGACAGGCCGTAAAGGCACTGCTACCAAATCTCAAGAACCTCTATAAGATAGACCTTGTAATTGCCAACGGAGAGAATGCTGCTGCCGGGTTTGGGATTAATGAAAAGACTGCCAATGAGCTCTTTGCTGCGGGGGTCAATGTTATTACTACCGGTAACCATGTGTGGGACAAAAAGGAGGCCATGCCTTATATTTTTAAAGAATGCAGGATCCTACGGCCACTCAATTATCCCACAGGCACTCCTGGGCAAGGAAGTATCATCTGTACCCTTGAAGGTGGCCTTAAGGTAGCAGTCCTATGCGTATCGGGTAGGGTCTTTATGAACCTGCTTGAGTGCCCCTTTAGGACCGCAAGGGCCGCAGTGGAAGAGATAGGCAGAGAGACAAACCTAATTTTCATAGATTTTCATGCCGAGGCCACCTCTGAAAAGTCTGCCTTTGGCTATTACCTTGATGGAATGGTGACCGCTGTAGTTGGCACCCATACCCATGTACAGACCGCTGATGAGAAGATACTCCCAAACGGCACGGCCTATATCACCGATGTGGGGATGACTGGGCCTGAGGATTCCATAATCGGGATTGACAAGGGACAGATACTCCAGAGGTTCCTTGACCACATGCCACGGAAGTATGAGGTCCCCAGTGGCAAGACCATGTTAAATGCCATAGTTATAGAGGCTAATGAAAAGACAGGTAAGGCAAAGGCTGTGCAACGCATCAAACTGACAAATTAAGGAGGCCTTAATTATGAATGCAACAGTAAAATGGGTAGAGGGCTTTCAGTTTGTAGGTGAATCGGGCAGTGGACATGCGATTGTGATGGACGCAGGGAAGGACTCTGGGGGAGGAGGTACTGGCGTATCCCCAATGGAACTCCTCATGCTTGGCATTGGTGGATGTTCAGGTATGGATGTGATTTCGGTGCTAAAAAAGAAGAAGCAGGAGGTCTTTGACCTCAAGGTCAATGTAGAGGGCAAACTCGCCCCAGAGTATCCAAAACGATATACCGAGATGAACCTTGAATTTGTAGTAACCGGGAGGGGCATTGATGAATCAGCCGTAAAGAGGGCAATAGAACTATCAATGGATAAATACTGCTCTGTAAAGGCAACGATTGAAGGTTCAGCAAAGGTTAGCTACACTTACAGGATTGTGGATGTGTAGGTTTGAAGATATAGCTGTCTGAGTTCTCTGGCAACCCAAAAGGTATATAATACCTGTAACACCAATATGAGGGTGTCCAAATATATCCAGCCTTGTTTTTTGGGTTAGTTTTTTACAAGCTCCTGTTAACATAAGATTTGGGGAACTTTACAGTAATGATTTCCTGCTTGATGTATTGGCAGTAGTTCTGAAAGGGGACAATAACCTTGCAAGGCTATCTCATTGCAATTCCAGCCTACAACGAAGCAGACTTTATAGGACAGGTCATCATAGAAATAAAAAGGCACATGCCTGAGGTGGATATACTGGTGATTAACGACGGCTCTACCGATAGGACCTCAGAGATCGCAAGGGGACACGGGGCAATGGTCTTAGACCTCCCATTTAATATAGGCTACGGTGGAGCAACGCAGACAGGCTTTCGCTTTGCCCTTGAAAGGGGCTATGATTTTGTCATAACTATTGATGCCGATAACCAACATGACCCTGCATCAATCAAAAACCTTATAGAGGCCATGCAGACTCAGGAGGCCGATGCAGTAATAGGCTCAAGGTTTCTTGAGGGACACTACAAGATGGGCCTTTTCAGGAGAATGGGTTCATACCTGTTTGCCAAGATCGCAATGGCCTACACTGGGGTCAAGTTCACAGACCCCACATCGGGCTTTCAGCTCTTAAACAGGAAGGTCTTCTCATATCTTGCCACTGGTGATAACTATCCCCTTGACTATCCAGATGTAAATATCATAATGGCACTATACAAGATGAGATTTAAGGTCGTAGAGGCCCCTGTAATAATGAGGGAAAAGCAGGGCGGCAAGTCCATGCATAGTGGATTACGGCCCGTGATTTATGTCATTAGGATGTTCCTTGCCATACTCATGGTCTTACTAAGGAAGGAGGACTGAGATGTCACCGTGGGTAAGGATACTCATTGCCCTGATGGGCATAAGCCTCTTTATTGTGGTATTGGAGCTTGTAAGGAGGAAACAATTTAGAGAAGAGCTTTCTCTTGTGTGGCTCTTTGTAAGCCTGGGTATAATCCTATCATCTTTTGCCGACCACATTATAGACCCAATAGCATTTGCCTTAGGGCTAACTTATCCGCCTGTCTTAGTCTTTGTTTTGATACAATTTGTCTTTTTATTGGCCATACTCTATTTTTCTAAGGTTGTATCTGACCTAAAGAGTAGGAACAAGGAACTAAGCCAGAAGGTTGCCCTAATGGAGTTTCAGATAAACTCTCTTAACGAGAGACAAAAAAGGCCTTAGTCATGGTCAAGGCAGGCCCTGTGAGGTAATGTATCCCTGCATCGCAAGGCCTTACATCACAACAAGGTTATCCCAAATATTTGTAAAGGAAGTCCTCATTGTGCCTCTTTACTTCCATCAATTTGCCCATCAATCTCTCGGGTTCAATATCCAAAAAAGTGGCCGTCTGATTGAATTGTTGTCCTTCAGTTTTTAGGACTGACTCACCTGACAATCGCAGTATGGCCTCTATGGTCCTCAAGAATTTATATGAATCCTGTATTGTCAAAGCCTCTTGTGCGTCAATAATTCCAATGTTACCGAGCCTCCTAAGGGCATTGACCGTGTCCTGACAGAGCAAAGAGGGGTATTGCGTGCAACGGGATATCTGGAGATATTGGGTCACAAACTCTATGTCTATAATGCCACCCCTACCGAGTTTGAGGTCTATATTGCCTACAGTCTCTTTAGACAGTTCTTTGCAGATTCTATTCCTCATAGCCAAAACCTCAGATCTGGTAACCTTCTGAGACCTTCTGGTAAGCACTTCCTGACGCAGTGCCATAAACTTAGGGGCCACACTGTTGAGGTCACCCACAGGTCTTGCCTTTATTAATGCCTGAAGTTCCCATACCCTTGCGGTATCAAGGTAATACCTCTTTAGGGCCTCAAGGGATATAACGAGCACGCCCTTTGAGCCATCAGGTCTAAGTCTTGTGTCAAACTTGTATAGATAGCCCTCTTTTGTATAGGTCATCAACTCCCTGAGTATTGCCTGACAGGCCTTTGTCTCAAGGTTTGTTGGTTCTGAGTCAGTCACAAAGACGATATCAAGGTCAGAGTTGAAGATTATCTCACGCCCCCCAAGTTTCCCATAAGCAATGATAGATAGAGGGTTATTGCCCATTTTCAAGTAGTCTTTGCCAAATACCCTCCTCTGTAAGGCCTGTAGGACGGCCTCAGCGGTGTAACTAAGCCCCCTCGTAAGGGCTATTATGTCAATCCTGCCCGTAAGAAAGGCCATGCCGAGGAATATCTCCTTCTTCTTTTTAAAGACCCTGATGGCAGAGCTGTCGGTATAATTGACTGAAGAGAGGGCAAGCTCTTTATTGAATCCATAGAGGCTTGGCCTCTTTATAGAATCCAGAAGGAGCGTATCAAGATACTCGGCCTTGCTGATTATTAGCCTTGAGAGATACTCGCTCTGGGAAAGGACAAAGATCAACTCTGGTACAATCCCTTCTCTGTTGATGACTGCCTCAAGATAGGACTCGTTGTTGGCAAAGACCTGACATAGGTCCACCAGCTGTGCAAGGGCCCTGTCGGGATTGTTAGACTTGAGGGCAGCCTCAACAAATCTTGGGACTATCTGTTCCATCAATCTCCTACCCCTTATGGTCTGAAAGGAATGCATACTGTTTCTTATCTTCATTAGACAGTATAGTGCCCTCTGTTTATCCGCAATCGTTGTACTTGCAAGCTCTTGCATAATTAGGTTCTCAATGGGGCTGTCGGCATCCCAGTAGTAATTGTCAAGAAGCCCTAAGTCTATTGTCGGGGTATTCTCTGATACAAGTAGAGAGTCGTAAATCTCACGCACTGAGGCCCTGATCTCTGCTAAGAAAGACATAAAGGCATCGCTACTGGTAAAGCCCATCTTGCGGGCGATAATCGTAAGTTCCTTATCTGAAGTTGGCAAGGAGTGGGTCTGGAGGTCATTTGCCTGCTGAAGCCTGTTTTCAAGGGTCCGAAGAAACAGGTAGCTCTCAAATAGCCTCTTGTAGTCCTCGTGGCCTATCAGTCTCTTTTCTAACAGTCGGTGGATCAATACGAGGGTGCTTTTCTCCCTTAGCATTGGCTCTCTACCACCGTTTAGGAGTTGGAATATATGGATAAAGAACTCTATCTCCCTTATACCACCATAGCCCCTCTTGATGTCTCTGCTTACTGTGTCGGGTTTGATATGCTCTACCTGCGACTTCATGTCTCTTAAGGTGCGTATTGTCTCTGTGTCAAGGTATTTCCTAAAGACAAAGGGCCTTATCATGTCGCAAAACTCTTTCCCAAGTGCAATATCTCCAGCAATGGGCCTTGCCCTTAGTAGGGCAGCCCTTTCCCATAATTGTCCCCAAGACTCATAGTAGTCTTCGTATGCCCTGAGGCTCATTGCCACAGGGCCCTTCTGCCCCTGAGGTCTCAGACGCAGGTCAACCCTATAGACAAGACCTTCATCGGTCGGCCTTGACAACAGACGGGTGTATTCCTCAATGAGTTTTGAATAGTATTCTGAGGCAGAAAACCTATTTATCACAAAACCGTTTGGTGAGACAACCCCCTCAGAATCCTTATCTTCCCTATATACAAAAATGAGGTCCACATCGGAGCTGTAGTTCAGTTCTTGGGCACCGAGCTTGCCAAGTCCAATGACGGCAAGAGTATTGTCCTCCATGTGGCCATAGCGCTTACGGTGCAGCTCCATTAAAAATCGCAAAGACACAGACAGAATGACCTCTGCAAGGATGCTAAGGTCATATAGCACTGACTGGGTGTCTTGCAGGGCAAGGATATCTCTGAGGGTAATGTGTAAAAGCTTAGACCTTTTAAAGATGCGGAGGCTCTGCATGGCCTGAAATATGTCATCGCACAGGATAAGCATCTCTGTGAGTTCTCGTCTCATTAGACTCTCTCTAACCCTAAGGTCAAGGTTTTCAAGGGCTATAAATAGTTTTTCGGGGTGGGATATAGAAAAGTTGGCAAGGAACTGGCTATGGGAAAAGAGTAGTGCGACCTCTCTTATGTAGATATTTAGCCTGTCTCTGTAGCCTGGGTTGATTTCTAAGAAGGATTCTATATTGTGCTGTGCCCTTTCGGGGTCAGGGCAGTAGTCATAGGGCATCATCAGGTGTCGCGTTCTGTCCACAGCCTCGGGTCAAGGGCATCCCTAAGTCCCTCACCTACAAGGTTGTAACTAAGGACGGTAAGGAGGATTGCGAGGCCTGGGAATAGTGAGAGCCACCAGGCTACAGTAATGTTTTCCTTGCCTGAGGTCAATATATTCCCCCAACTCGGCTCAGGAGGCTGTACACCAAGCCCTAAAAAGGAGAGCCCTGACTCCACTAAAATAGCCCCAGCAATACCAAAGGTGGCTGCCACAAACACTGGTGAAAGGGCATTTGGCAATATATGACGGCCTATAACCCTGAGGTCACTCATACCAATAGCCCTTGCGGCAAGCACAAAGTCCCTCTCCTTTAGGGTCAGAAACTCTGCCCTCACAAGCCTTGCCACATCCATCCAGCCTGTCACGCCTATGACGATCATTATAGTTGATATGCTTGGCTCTACAATGGCTATGACAGCAAGGATCAGGAAGAAGGTTGGGAAGGTAAGCATCATATCTACAAACCGCATCAGCAGGGCATCAATCCTACCTCCGTAGTATCCGGCAATAGCACCAACGATTATCCCAATAGAAATCGCAATGCCAACAGCCATAAAGCCGACCTTCAGAGATGCCCTGCTACCCCAGAGCATCCTTGAAAAGACATCCCTCCCTAACTCATCGGTGCCAAAGATGTGGCTACTATTAGGTGGACTAAGGATATTATAGACATCTATCTTTGTAGGGTCGTAAGGGGCCAAATATGGGGCCAATAGGGCAACAATGGCAAAAGACAGTATCACCACAAGGCCTGTCATAGAAAGGGGGTTATGTTTGAAACGGTTCCAGATAAGACGATACATAGACACCATTGCCCCTCATTACTTCAGTGTTGAAACCCAATGAAGGATAACACAAGTGAGAGAAAAATGATAGTTTGTAGGGGGTGAGATAACAAGGTTATAGGGGGAGTCGGGATTTTGACTGCACTTTCTACCTTGTGGTAAATACATGCCTTTTTGTGAGGCTGAGAAGGTAGGGATTTAGTCTATAAAAGATGGGACCTCTTTAATATCTCGGTCAACTCTTTGTTATTGGTGGCATATTCTTTTAGGGCGTTAATCCAGTCTCCGATCCTCCACTTCTGTTCAATCTCCTTGAGTGCCTCTTCTTTTGCCTTATCCTTGAATGTCCTTCTGTCCCACAGGAGAAGTCCCACAAATACACCGCAAAGGCTACCAAAGACGGCAAGCAAACCTAACATCAGGTTCTGGAGAAACTCAAGCCTATTATCAATCTGCTCAAACCTCTTGTCAATCTGCTCAAATCTCTTGTCTATGCCCTTTTCAAATATGTCTAACCGTTTGTCCACATGGGCGATCTCTTCCCTTACCACAGCCCTTATCTCCGCAATGTCCTTTCTTGTCAATTCTGCAGATGCAATAGAGGAAGAACAGATAAGCCACATCAAGAAGATCAATAAAGGCTTTTTCATCATCAGACCTCCTTTAGCATGTTTTCATCTCATATCATAGCAAAACCCATATAGGCTGTCAAAGGGTTTTTGGCACACAAATTGTTACAGATACATTCAAAGAGGTGTATAAATGATAGAGCCCCTTTTAAATATCCAACCCGCTAAACCTATCACAGATCCTTTTAGGTCTAACAGCAGTGATACAAAAGACCTCTCTAAACAGATAGAGACCCTGTTTCTCACCGAACTGTTGAAAACCCTCTTTGAACAGACCGAGTTTGGGAAAAATAAGGTAGTTGGTTCATACATGCCCTTTTTTACCGCTGAGTTAGCCAATAGCTTCGCAGAGCGGGGCATTGGTATAGGGGACTTCCTTACCACCCCAGAGAGGCTAAAAAATGGAGGCAATTTACAAGGTTCAGTTCATACTAATCATACACCACAGCGGATACATCACCTGTCAGAGGTGCCAAGACTTGCTCTCTCTACAGACCTATCTCTTGATAAAGGACAGGGACTAAAAGGGGAAAAAAATGCCTCTATTACTGAAATTATTTCCCCTAAGACCCTGCAAGAGACCCCAATAAGTCTCCAGTTACCAGCAAAGGGCAGGATAAGCTCCAATTTTGGCCTTAGGATTGACCCCTTTGAGGGGAGGCTAAAACAACACAATGGCATAGACATTGCTTTAGAAGAAGGTACAGAGATTAAGGCCTCGGCAAGAGGCAAGGTCGTATTTAGTGGAGAGGCCAAGGGTTATGGCAAGGTGGTAATTGTAGAGCATGATGGTGGTTATTCAACTCTGTATGGCCATAACTCAATAAACATTGTAAATAAGGGAGATGTAGTAGAGGCAGGGCAGGTAATAGCCCTCTCGGGATCCAGTGGCAGGGCAACAGGGCCCCACCTACACTTTGAACTGAGAAAGGACGGTGAAGCCCTGGATCCAACTTTTCTACTTGGATAAGTTTTTTGCCCCATTTCCGATAACCTATAATATGGAATTTTAACTATATTATAGGAGGTAGGAACGATGAAGATCCCTGACAGATATGAGATTGGGGGTATAGGCGGAGGCATAAATCTCCCTAAGAGCGACAGGGCAAAGGACAGGGAGGCCACGCAATCCATTGATGAGCCCAAGAGGGATGATCAGGTCACAGTATCAACCGCTGCTAAGGAGATAGCAAGGCTTCAGGTAGATGTTAGCAAGATACCTGAGGTGAGGACAGACATAGTTGACAAGATACAACATGCCATTAACACCAATACATACAATGTAAAGGGTGAGGCAGTAGCAGGCAAGATGCTAAAGGAGGTGCTCATTGACTCATTTATATGACCAATTGGACGAAATTCTCCAAAGGGAGTACGACCTTTGTGTAGAAATGATTGAACTACTCAAGAGGGAAAAGGATGTGATCACGAGGCTCAATGCCAATGAACTGGAGCAGTTGTTACGGGAAAAGGAGATGCTTACCTTCAAGATCAAGAGGTGTGACGAGCAGAGAGACAGGCTACTTGCAGAGATGGGGCTTGAGCACAAGACCCTCAAAGAGGTGGCCTTAATGGCAGAGGGTGAGCGCAGAGATAAGATGCTTGCCCTGTCAGAAGAATTTACAAGGGTGATACAAACCATAAGAGACCTTAACAGGATAAACAGCATGTTGATTGCAAAATCGCTTCATTACATAAAGACATCCTATAACTTTCTTACAACATTTAATATAAATCCGAGGGAGAAACTCTCGGTGGAGGCATAAGATGGCTATCTTTAGCCTTTTTGATATAGGAAAAACAGCCCTTCTTGCCCATAAGAGGGCTATGGATACAGTGGCCCACAATGTGGCAAATGCAAACACCCCGGGCTATACCAGACAGGAACCGGTATTTGAGACTGTGCCTGTGGGCTATATCGTAAGCGCTGTGTCAACTGGCAGGGGTGTAGAACTCAAAGAGATCAGGAGGATGTATGACTCCTTTACGACCTATCAACTTAGGACAGAGAAGGCAAACGCTGCGTATTGGGACGCCTATGAGTCCAATATGCTCAAGCTTGAAAATATATTCAACGAGGCCCAGGAGAGGAGCATTGGCGAGAGCATAAACGGCTTCTTTGACCAGTGGCAGCAGGTGGTAAAAAACCCTGAGGGTTATGCGGAAAGGGCGATGTTGATCAATAAGGCAGAGTACATGGCCGAGAGGGTTGCAAATGCCTTTGCAGACCTTGACCGTCAGAGGACAGACCTAAATAGCACTGCCAATGCCCTTGTGTCTGAGGTCAACAAGATCTCGGAGGAGATATCTGACCTTAATGAAAAGATTGGCATGGCCCCAGGTGCCCACGACCTTAGAGACAAAAGGGATTACCTGATTGAGCGCCTAAACCAGATCGTCAAGGTCAACACCTTTGAAGACAATAATGGCAGATACACTGTCTTAATTGGTGGTATGCCCCTTGTAGATGGTGGTAAATACTACCAACTTTCAGCAGACATAGATGCAGCAAATAAACTCCACATCTACTCAAATATGGTCTCTCCACCAAGCGATATCACCTCATTTATAGAAGGCGGTGAGATGAAGGCAATTATAGACCTGAGAGATACTGCTATTTTAAATATACAAAACAAGCTAAATGTCTTTGCCCTTAACATTGCCGATGCCGTGAATTTCTACCATAGGCAGGGTTATGGTCTTGATGGATCTACAGGGAATAACTTCTTTTACCAAAATAATTCACTTGTCACATGGACTGACCCCCCAAATGGGACTATCTTGAGATACTATGTAAACAACGAAACTACTTTTAGCAGCACTATAAACAGGTCTTATACGTTTACCTTCAATGGCGGTAACAGCTGGACTGCAAACTGGACAGATAACACCACTAACCCACCCAGTAGTGGAACTATAAATATAACTGATACACTTGATACTACCACCACTCCAAACCGAAGGACCCTCTCCTTTGATGGTAAGACGGTGCTGATTGAAGACAATGGTCTGGTTAATGGAAACTCCTTCACAATTGGTCAGAATTCAAATGCTGCAAGGAACCTCTCGGTGGCTATATCTGACCCAAATCACTTGGCAGTGGCTGCGGGCAACACGGTGCAGATAAACAACCTGAACAATCAGGTGCGGTTTAGCACCAATGGGGGGACCTCTTTTTTAATTGGCCAGATCCCTACAGGTGTTTATACAAGACGACAACTCGCCGCAGCCTTACAGGCAGTGATGGGTGCAACTACTGGGGTTACTTACAATGCAGCAACAAGGACCTTTACCATTACAAACAACGGGGCTAATACCCTTGTGATTGATTGGCAGGGGCCAAATAGCACAGCAGCAGGGCTCTTTGGGTTTAATACCAATTCTTTTATTGCCAGCGGTGGCGGTACGGATACAAGCGACTATAATGTCTATCCCGTCTTGCCAGGTGAGAGGCCGAGACCGGGCGATAACCTAAATGCCCGTCTGATAAACGACCTTAAGGATCAGACGATCATGGCAGGGGGTAAGCCCCTTGGGTATTATCAAGGGATTGTTGACTATGTGGGTGTAGAGGCAGAGGCATCGAAGATAAATAATGAATTTTACAAGATTACCGTTGAGCAATTGGAACGCAAGCGGCAGGAGACCTCTGGGGTCAGCCTTGATGAAGAGGCGATAAACCTTGTCAAGCTCCAGAAGTCCTTTCAGGCCGCGGCAAAGATAATCACCGTTGCCGACGAGCTATTCAGCACACTGTTGAATATGACAGGCAAATAGGGCAACTTTTAGGCTTAAAAAGAAGACGAATTGATAAATGGAAAGAATAAAGTGGATTTTAAAATTGTAATGCGTCCTTTTGTGTTTTAGGCCTATTTCATACTGTAAGATCAAGACAGAGGAGGTGACTTATACATGAGGATCACCACAAAGATGATATACGATAAGACCCTTTTTGATATGCAGGCCAATATCAAACAGATATGGCAGTGGCACGAACAATTATCAACTGGGCAGAAGATAAACAGGCCCTCTGATGATTCCTCTGCTATGTCAAGGATAAATGGTTATAAGAGTAACCTGAGCGAGATAGAGCAGTATAAACGCACTATTGCCACTACCACGGTCAACCTTAATGCCACAAATTCGGCTTTAAGGAGCCTCAAGGACCTGCTTCAGACTGCAAAGGACCTCATTATAAAGGTCGGGGCAATGAGTCAGCAAGAGAGAAACATCTATGCAAAACAGGTGGACGGCCTAAAGCAGAGCATTATTTCTATCGCCAACACAAAGGTAGGCGACCGCTATCTATTTGGGGGATTCAGCGGAGATGTTGAGCCCATTGACCCCCTTACTGGTGAATATAAAGGGACAAGCGACCCTATAGTAGTGGAGATTGGTAAAGGCATAAGGATTACCTCAAACATGCCTGGTAGCGACATATTTAGTTTTAACTTCGTTACAGGCACGCCGTCTGATGCAGTCTTCTCTAATGGATTGGGTTATAACCCTGCTAGTAACCCTAACGAGTTTGACACTACTTTTAGTTCACCCTTTATAGACTTTGACCCTAGCGCCCCAAATAACCCAAACACTAACTATATAACAAACCCAAACCAGATATACAATGCTGGTCCTCCCCCAGTGGCGGGCTATTATGACTTCAACAACAATTACCTTAATGAGAACTATGTCTTAAGGGCCATTAACTTCCTTTATGAGAGCCTCAAGGTTGACCCTGCAGGGCTTACGCCTCAGCAAAAGACAGAGATTGACAAGAGGATAGACAAGGCCTATCAGTATTTTGAAAAGCTCATTCAGAAGGTCTCCCAAAAGGAGGCCGATGTGAGCCTCAGACTGGTCAAGCTTGACGACCAAAGGCAATTCCTTGACAAAATACAAAAGGACAACAAGGATTATCTATCGGAAGAGATCGCAATGACCCCTGATGAGATAGCAAAGGTCAATCTACTCATTCAGATGAAAGAACAGAGCCTACAAAGTCTCCGCAAGGTCTCATCAGACTTTATGAAGACAAGCCTCTTTGACTTTATTTAGGCTCAGGGCTTTAGAAGCCATGGCATCCTCTAAGGCCTTGGGCCAATTTGTAACTTTTTGGTGGCAATGGCAACAGAAGGACATTGAAGCCTTGCTTGGCTATGAGAAGAAGGCAATGGTTTGAGGGATTATGGGAGAAGTCCGTCTCTTTTACCTTGCCTGCACATTCCCCATTAAAACCCTAATGACAATTCCGGGATAAGGTATATCCAAGTGCTTAGATTCCATATCCTGACCTTAGGCTGCCCTAAAAACAGTGTGGATTCACGACATCTCAGAGAACGGCTCTTGATGGAGGGCTATGTGGAGACCTCTGAGCAAGAGGCCGATATAATACTCATCAACACCTGCGCCTTTATAGATGACGCCAAGGAGCAGTCTATAAATGAGACCCTAAGGCTTGCAAGGCTCAAAAGCTCATCGCCCAGTAAAAGACTCGTGCTCTTTGGATGCCTTGGACAACGCTACAAGGGGCAATTGGCCACTGAACTCCCAGAGGTTGACCTCATTGAGGGTATCAATGGTGAGGAACAGATAGTAGCATTCTTTAAAGGGCCCTCTGGGCCTACAATCAAAGGGTCTCCTCAAGGCCCTAAAGAGGTCACACCTAAAGAGCCAACTCACTATGCCTACCTTAAGATCGCTGATGGTTGTAATAGGCGATGCACCTTCTGTGTAATACCTTCTATCAAGGGGAGGTTTAAGAGCGTCCCCAAAGGGCCACTTTTACAAGAGGCCACGAGGCTTATTGATAGCGGTGCAAGGGAACTAATACTCATTGGGCAAGATATAACCGAGTACGGTAGAGATGGCTTGGGCTATGGTTTAGTGGACCTGTTGAGGGAAATGGTTGCCCTTGAAGGTGACTTTTATATAAGGCTATTGTATCTGAACCCTACGGGCATCACTAATCAACTCCTTGAGCTCATGGCCACGGAGCGTAAGATTATCCATTACATTGACGTGCCTCTTCAACACTCAGAAGAGAGGATCCTAAGGCTCATGGGCAGGCAGGGTACCAAGAAGGAGTATATTAGACTCATCAGAAATATAAGGCGAATAATGCCCGACATTGCCCTGAGGACCACCTTTATTGTGGGCTTCCCATCAGAGACAGAAGAAGAGTTTCAGTCCCTGCTTGACTTTGTAGGTGAGATAGGCTTTGACCGTTTGGGTGCCTTTAGATATTCCAGAGAGGATGGCACCACTGCTGCGAGGCTAAAGGGGCAGATACCTAAGGCAGTAAAAGACAGGCGATACGATGCCTTAATGGGCCTTCAGGCCGAGATTTCATACCAAAAAAACCTTGAGCTTGTAGGTCGCACCTTTGATGTCTTAGTGGATGAAGTAGATGCCCAGTCTATAATCGGTAGGATTTACTCGCAGGCCCCTGACATTGATGGTGCCACAATCATTGACCTAAGAAACAGCGACACTAAAGGACAGAAGGTCAGGACAGGAGATCGTATAAGGGTCAAGATCACAGGGGCCTATGAGTATGACCTCTTGGGTGAATTCACCGTGTAATAACGCCTTGAGGGTCCTATCCTACCTGCATTACCAAGGGCTGCTCAATCGCATTTTATGAGGCCATTTTTGGGGTTATCCAAAATACTACTATCCAACAGCCCAATAATTCCGTATTGCCTTAAGGCCTGTTGCTTACTGTAACGGTAAGAGTGGTATCGGTCAGGAAGGCAATATGTGCATTCCTTACAGCACCAGATGTTGTCTTCCCGGACGCCCAGACTCAGGGCCTCTATAGTGTTTGCCCTTTGTAGGTCTGCGTAATAGCCGCCCCTCTTGGCCATGACACAAGTTTTATCTCTCCCTTCAGCGATCTTTTCGGCTACCTCAGGGCCAACCTCATAACAACAGGCGCCGATGCTTGGCCCGATCGCCACCAAGAGATCCTTTGCACGAGACCCATATTGGGCACCCATATGATTTATGGTCTTTGAGAGTATCCACTGCACCGTGCCCCTCCAGCCGGCATGTACTGCCCCGATTACCTTACGGCAGGGGTCATAGATCAGCACAGGGACACAGTCTGCGGTCTTTATAGCGATAAACAGTCCAGGCCTGTTGGTAATCACCGCATCGGCTATGGCCGGAGGGCCATCAATGACCTCTTCGGCCCTCACCACGATGTCTGTATGCCTTTGGACTGGCATATATAGCCTTGCATCCATTGAGATGTCAGAACTTATAAAGGACAATGGTCCTCCTTTAAAAAGGCGATTAGTAAAAAAGGCATAGACCGTGCCGTTATTAATTATCAAATCTGGGAATATCAGGCCTTGTGTATCTTGCATACTTCAATAAAGGCCTTTGGTAGGGCGTTGATTATGTCAGAGGCGATAAGTGAATGAAGGCCTCTTTCCGTCGCAGCAATATCGCCTGCAAGGCCATGAATATAGGCCCCAAGTAATGCGGCATCCAAAGGGGACAGCCGCTGGCCAATAAGGGAGGCAATGATCCCCGTTAACACATCACCCGAACCGCCAGTAGCCATACCAGGATTGCCTGTTGTATTAATAAACAAGTTGCCCTCTTTAATGGCAACCAATGTTGGGACTCCTTTTAGGAGGGTTACAGCCCCACTTGCAGAGGCAAATTCTCGGGCCGCTTTGACCCTATCAAACATTTTTTCACTCCTCATCAGCCGAGCCATCTCGCCCTCATGGGGGGTGATAACAACCTTACAGGAGGCCTCGTTGAGGGCCTTTACAGGGTCGGTCTTGCTTAGGGCATTTATACCATCGGCATCTACAACAAGTGGAACAGGTGATGTCTTAAGCAACCCCTGTGTCAAGTCCACAACATCATCGGAGAGTCCAAGGCCTGGCCCTATTGCGATCACCGTGGCCCTCTTATTTGCAAAGTCAAGGATGTCCTCAAGGGCATTCCTTGTTACCATTCCATTGCTGTCTTCTGTGAGGGGTAAGGTCATCTCTTCTAACACTGAGCACTGGAGGCTTTCCAACACTGATGCAGGCATAGCTATAGTGAGTAGCCCACAACCTGTCCTTAGGGCCGCCTTTGCGGCCATCAAGGCAGCACCAGTTTTACCCCTTGAACCTGCTACTAAGAGGACATGACCATAGTCGTGTTTGTTTGAGACCTGAGGCCTTAGGGGTACCATCCCTGAGATAAGGTCATGGTCAATCAGTTGGGCCCTGCCGGCCCTTTTTGTAAGGACCTTTGGGAAGCCTATATCTTGCACAGAGAGTTTGCCTGTATAGGCAGCACCGGGGTGAATGAAATGGCCAATCTTTGGCAGACCGAAGGTGACGGTGTAATCGGCCTTAATGGCAGTGCCCAATATCCTCCCTGTATCAGAGCATACCCCTGAGGGGATGTCTATTGAGACTACTGGCATATTGAGCCTATTGACTGAGTCTATTGCCTCTGCGTAAGCCCCTTCAATATCTCTCGTAAGCCCTGTGCCAAAGAGGGCGTCTATGACTACGGCATTGTGGAGTTTTAAAACAGGCAGGTCTTCAGTTAGGCCTACTGCATCTTTTATTTGAGCCCCGTATCTCTCTAAAATCTGGTAATTGAGGAGGGCATCACCCCTAAGCCTGTTATGGTTTACAAAGAGATAGACTATTGTGGAATATCCACGGTTCTTTAGCTCCCGTGCCACCACAAGGCCATCACCACCGTTGTTACCAGGCCCGCAGAGCACCACAAAGACCTGGCTGTCAGGATACCAAGACAGGATCCTGTTTGTAGCGGCTACACCAGCCCGTTCCATCAGGAGCCTGCTGCTAAGGCCATATACCTCTGCAGTCTCCCTATCAATAGCCTGCATCTCTGAGGCCGTGAGGACCCTCATTGCTGCTACTTGATACCGGTCTGCATGTACCATGGCGTTTCAGTAGGTTTCTGAAAGCCACATAGTTTGTAAATATAATCAGACAGTTGCTCTGCCGTAAAGGGCCTTACAAGCACACCGCTTATGAGCCTTGCCTTTACGATATTTATGATATCCTCCTTTTTTGTCCCCTCAGAGATTATTAGTAGCACCTTTTGATAGGGCCTTTCTTTTTTGAGGCCTTCTATATAGGGCAGTGTAGACTGGTCCTGTATTGTAGAGTCTATTATAATAACGGTAAAATCAAGCCCCGCCTCAAAAAGGGCATCAATCTGACGGGTATTATCGGCATACTTGACAAAAACCTGCCTTTCAAACTCCTTTAGGGTCCAGTTTATGGGATGTAGTATGTCCTGCTTTACACATACCAAAATATTTTTGCGACTCATTTTTACTACCTCCTCCTCGTATTTAAACAGGTATAGTCAATAATTAACTACCGTTGTGGGAATCTAATGAATAAATTGCTGCCTCAAACAAGTTCCTCGCTTCTGCACTTCCTTATTTTAGTCCTCTTAAAGGTCTCCCCTTTTTCAGAAAACTATGGGCATTAAACAGCGGTGGTATATACTTTAAGCCCTATCTTTACTGTTTAAGTAATTGCCGAGGCCCTTATCGGTCATTAGTATGTGATTTAAAAGCCACCCCTTTAAAAACTCATAGAGCCGACTGTGAATATCCCTTTCTCCACCCACGAAACGGTCAAAGTAGTCTATCACATCTGCAGTGAGTGCAGCATGCTCCCCTTTGTGTCTATCGTAATCAGGATAACCGGAGGCCTCCATGATTTGCTCCTCTGCAAAGAAGTGATATGATGTATAGTTAAAAAGCCCTGAGAGTACAGACTGTATCGCCACATCGGCCTCTTTACCAGTAGCCTCAAGGTTTGTTAACTTGTTTATAAAACCGATCAGTATCTTGTGCTGCTCATCTATCTCAGGCACACCTACAGACAACCCTTCATCCCATTGTATCATGTCCATATCATCCTCCTTGGGGTTTTATTTTTAGTTGAAACTTGAAAGAGTGGCCCTTCAGTGGCAGCCATCCACGGTAACTAATAAACCATTCAAGAAAGGGGCCACCAATAAAGGATAACACCTCTACCTCAGTCTTGCCCTATGACCTTAGTAGGGTCCTTTACCCTTTTCATCACCAGTAGTTAAAGCCTATGAGCATGCCATCAAAAGCTGTGTTCATCTGAAGGGAACTTTCCTGTCTCAACCTCCTCTCTGTAGCTCCTTAGGGCAGTGAGGGCAATAGACTTTAGATCGGCATAGCGCTTTGAAAACTTTGGCAGGAAACGGTCAAAAAGCCCAAGGACATCGTGCATTACAAGGATCTGTCCATCGCAGTCGGGCCCTGCGCCAATGCCAATGGTAGGGATGGTGAGCTCTTTAGTAATCCTGCTTGCCAGCCTTGAGGGAATCGCCTCAAGTATCAGGGCAAAGGCACCTGCCTCTTGGAGTATCTTTGCATCCTCAAAGAGCCTGTTTGCAGCCTCCTCAGATTTACCTTGCAACTTATATCCCCCCATTCTATGGATTGACTGTGGGGTAAGCCCAATATGGGCTACCACAGGCACCTCGGCCTTAGTCAAAAGCCTCACCAATTCGGCGACCTCTCTACCCCCTTCTAATTTGACTGCATTGGCAAGCCCCTCCTTTAAAAACCTACCTGCATTGTATAGGCAGTCTCGCGGGTCTATTTGATAAGACATGTAGGGCATGTCGCCAATGACCATGGCCTTTTTAGTGGCCCTTGTGACCATCTTTGTATGATAAATCATCTCGTCCATAGTAACTGGTATGGTATTGTCAAGGCCTTGCACTACCATGCCGAGGGAGTCACCTACCAAGATGACCTCAATGCCCGCCTCCTCAACGATCTTTGCAAAGGGGAAGTCATAGGCGGTCATTACTGCAAACCTTTCGCCAAGGGATTTCTTTTTTAATAGATCCGGTGGAGATATCCTCATCTTTACCTCACACTTGCACGGCAGGCCTTGATCTGGAGCTGTATATTGTTATACTGCTTGTTCACTGTGGGCAGATAAAGGGCGTCTATAAACCCTCCACTCAACACCTGTTCCATATCAGCCATATCAAAGGCTATACAGTTAAAGACCTTGCCATTCTGTCTCACATTTATCCTTAGGTGATTGTCTCCCACAATCCTTGAATCCACGACCTCAAGGGCCTTGCTCCCAAATAGGGGCTCGTGGTTACAATGCCCAAAGGGCCCTAAGGTGTTGATCTCTTCAACGAACTCGTGAGTAACCTCACCTAGTCCAATAAGGGCATCTACTGTAATAGTTGGGACCTCCTCTTGCCTAAAGGATTGCCTTGCAAACTTGCTTATCTCTGCCCTGAAGAGGTCCAACAACTCAGCCTTGATTGACAATCCAGCGGCCTGTTTATGTCCACCAAAGCGTTCAAGTAGAGGGGCACAAGACCTCAGCCCCTCTAATAGATCAAACTCACCGCAGCTCCTCCCAGAGCCCTTTGCAATGCCCTCTTCTATCACAAGTACGAATGAAGGCACACCATAGAGCTCAACAAGTCTTGAGGCCACAATGCCCACCACTCCCAGGTGCCAATGCCCTGAGGCGACCACTATCGCTCCGTCACCGATGCCACCTCTTTCAACCTGTTGAATTGCCTCCTGAAAGACCGTCTCTTCAATCCTCTGCCTCTTTGTGTTGAGTTCACCCATCCATTGGGCGATCTCAGAGGCCTCAGCCAAAGAGGTCGTTGTCAGTAGTCTGACTACCTTATAAGGGTCATCAATCCTTCCTGGGGCATTGATTCTTGGGTTTATAGCGTAATAGAGCAATGAGTTCTTAAAGTAACCGTTACTAAGACCCGCCGCATCCTTGAGTGCCCTGATGCCCAAACGATTCCCTTCCTGAATGAGCTTTAATCCCCGGTTGAGTATGACCCTGTTTTCACCAAGCACCGAGACCACATCAGCGCTCGTCCCTATGGCCGCAAGGTCCATAAGGGATTCTACCAGTGCCTTATCTCCAGTAAGGGCCTGAACCAATTTTAGGGCAACGCCTGCACCTGAGAGGGCGTAAAGGTTATATGGTTCAGTGCACTGGGACATCAACTTTGGATTCACAATACAAAAGGCCTCGGGCAGGACAATGCCCTCAAGGCCTGTCAAAGGCTCATGGTGGTCTGTGACAATCACATCAAGGCCATAACGCATGGCATCTCTTAGGGTCTCAAAGGAGGTAATACCACTGTCAACGGTGATTATCAGGGTGGCATCACATCTGAGGGCCGCTGATAGGGCAGAGGGACCAAAACCGTAGCCGTCTTGCAGTCTATGGGGGATGAAATAGTAAGGCTCAACCCCCATCCTCCTTAGGCCTTCAAGGACTATTGCGGTAGCAGTTAGGCCATCGGCATCATAATCACCGCTTATCAGGATCTTTTCTCTGTTTCTAATGGCCCTCTTTATACGAGCCACTGCACAGTCAATCCCATCAATAACAAAGGGGTCTGACAGCGAGGACTTATGGGCATTTCTAAAGAACCTGATCTGCTCTTCGGTCTTTATGCCACGATTAATGAGCACCTGAGAGCATGCACGAGACAGGCCTGATAACCTTGACACATAACTGATATACTCTCCGTTTGTTGTATTGACTACCCATCTACCCTTTTTATGGCCTGCTCTCATCTCACTTCTTTTTCATAATGGTGGTCTTGCTACCCATCATCAAGACCACAGGGCTTGCAATGAACATTGACGAGTAGGTGCCAATAATCAAACCCACTATAATCGCCAGAGAGAAGTCATGCAGGACCTCCCCTCCGAAGAAAAAGAGGGCAAGGGCCGCCAAGAGGGTCGTCAGTGTTGTGACAATCGTCCTTGAGAGCACCTCGTTAAGGCTCTTGTTTACTACCTCAGTCATGGTCTCACGGATCATCTTCTTCATGTTCTCGCGGATCCTGTCAAAGATAATCACCGTGTCAGTGAGTGAATATCCGGCCACTGTTAGTAGGGCGCTTAAAAGTATGAGGTTGATCTCCTTGTCTAAGATATAGAATATACCAAGCACCGCAAGCACATCATGAAAGGTGGCCACTGTGGCCCCCACACCAAACCTAAACTGGAAACGCCATCCGACATAGATAAGGAGGCAGATAACAGAGACTACTATGGCCATGAGGGCGTCAGACCTGAGCCTTGAGCCGACCTTTGGGCCTATCTCTGTAACGGAGTCAATCACAGGCCCCTTGTCTTTGAAGGACTGGTTCATTACCTGCGTGATCGTCTCGGCGTAACCACCGATCTTTTCTTCCTGCTTCTTGACCCTTATAAGTATTTTGTTTTCAGTGGGTAGGTCCTGCAGGTCAAAGTCCTTAAGACCACCCTTTTCAAGGGCAGCCCTTATCTCGTTAAGTGGCACAGTGGAGTGAAACTTTATCTGGACCGCAGTCCCCCCAGCAAAATCCACACCTAAATTGGCCTTACCAGTGCTTATTTGCACAAGGGCTGCTATACCCAAGACCGACAGTATGGCCGAAAAGATAAAGGCAAACTTCCTGTAACCCATAAAGTCTATTTTTGTGTCCCTAATTATCTCTATCATATGCTCAACCTCTTTATGTCCCATTTGAGGTGCAAGATGTCAAAGACAGTCTTGGTGCCTATCAAGGCAGTAAACAGGTTTATGGCCACACCGAGGCTAAGCGTGACAGCAAAGCCCTTTATTGGGCCTGTACCAAACTGGAATAATACAGCAGCAGTGATGAGTGTGGTTACATGGGAATCAAAGATAGTCCAGAAGGCCTTTTTATAACCCCCTTCAACGGCTGCCCTTGAGGTCTTACCAGCCCTCAACTCTTCCCTCATCCTCTCAAACATAAGCACATTTGAATCCACTGCCATACCAATCGCAAGGATAATACCCGCTATGCCCGGCAAGGTAAGGGTGGCGTTTAAAGATGCCATAGCACCAAGCAAGAGCAGTATATTTAGCACTAAGGCGAAGTCGGCAATTACCCCCGAGAGTTTGTAATAAACGACCATAAATACCACCACAAGTATGGATGCAACGATACCCGCCCTTGTGCCTGCCTCTATAGAGTCTCGCCCGAGGGATGGCCCAACTGTGACATTCTGTAGGGTCTTTACAGGTGCAGGAAGTGAGCCCGCCCTGAGCACAATTGCCAAGTCCTTTGACTCCTCAAGGGTAAAGTTGCCTGTAATCTGTGCATTGCCACCACTTATCTTCTCCTGTATAACGGGCGCAGAATAGACATTTCCATCAAGTATTATGGCAAGCCTCTTTTTTACATTCCTGCCGGTGATCTCCTCAAAGATCTTCGCCCCCGCAGGGTTGAAGGTAAGGGATACAAAAGGCTCGTTAAACCTCTGGTCTATGCTCACCCTTGCCTCATCAAGTAGGTCGCCTGTCAGTAGGGCCTCTTTCTTCATAAGGTAGGGTCTCTTTGTTACTACCCCTGTCTCTTTATTAACTACCCGCTGAAACAGTATCTCCTGGTCTTCAGAGAGCCTTTGGGCAAGGCGCTGCAGTAACTGCTGCTCCTCGCCGGGCATTATCACCTGTGGGAGTTCTGCGGCCAGAGGTGATTCATCGTCAACGATCTTAAACTCCAGGAGGGCCGTCTTGCCGATTATATCCACTGCCCTCTTGGGGTCCTTGACCCCCGGCAGCTGCACCACTATCTCATTTTCACCCTGTCTGTGGATAGTAGGTTCTGCCACACCGAACTGGTCAATCCTGTTTCTTATGATCTCAAGCACCTGATCTGTTGAGGTGTCCTTTATCCTCTGTGCCTCCTTTGCAGTAAGGGTGTATCGCACAAAACCCTGTCCCTCAGTGGGGGTTAGTATGGGATACTCCCTTTCAATCTCCTTTCTGACCTCTGGGCTGTTGGGGGTAACGGTAATGTGAGGACCCTCGCTCTTTACTGTGGCAGTCAGTTTCTTCTTCTCAAGGATCCCCCTTAAGGTAGCCGCGATCCTCTCTATTGCGATATCCACTGCCTTATCGCCCTCAACCTCAAAGACGATATGCAGACCTCCCTGAAGGTCAAGACCGAGCACCAGCCCCCTGTTCGGCATAGTCTTCTGCCAAAACTCAGGCATATACTTGAAAAGGGGGGTGTTTGGTAGGAAAAAGACTATTGAGATCAATACAGTAATAACAATGAGGCCAAGCCTCCAGATAATGCCCTTTTTCATTTATATGGAAACCTCCCTTCACCCATGACCTTAGTCTTCATCAGCAGAGGACCTCAGGGCAGCTATATAGGGCTTCCCGTACTTGACCTTTACATTCTCTGCAATCTTGAGGGTGACCGTGTTTGTCCCTACGCTCTCCACTACTCCGTATTCACCGCCAGCGGTGATTACCTTATCACCCTTTTTGAGGTTGTTGATCATGTTCTGGTGTTCCTTTGCCTTTTTCTGTTGTGGCCTTATGAGTAAAAAATAAAAGACCACAAAGATGAGCACCAAGGGCAGCAGACTTGCAATAAGCTGTGCTGCACCTCCCTGCCCACTCCCCTGAGGGGCCGGTCCCATTGCGTAAGCCTCTGTAATGATATCAAACAGCATTACATACATTAATAGTACCTCCTGTATGTGGATTTAAAATACTACAGGTAATGAGGATAAGCTAAAAGAAAATCCTCGTATAGTAACAATCAGAGGGGGAAAATCTCAAGACCACAAAAGGTAGATTTGGGGTTTAAAAGTAGGGCAAGAGGGTAATAGTGCAGGAGATCGGTAGGTTATACAGCCAAGCTTAGAAAACCCCGAGTTAAAAGGGTTTTGGCAGTCCTGCCTCCACTGTAACTGTATTTTTTTGGGTCAAATAGTGAAAAGTTTTGACATAAATTGGCTTGTCACCTTGATGAGACTGATGGGTTGACAGTATCATGCTAATTGTTTATGCTGTATATAGCATCACAAAATCTAAATTGAACGGTTCTTTTATAGAGGAGATTACCCTTAGAGAGATAAGACTTTTTACTCTGCAAGCGGTATTTTATGAACTCACATGCTGAGTGCAATCTCATAGGGTCTCCCCTTTTGAAATTTTCAGCGCATCGGTAAGAACTGAGGGGACAATCTCATCCCTTAAGGTCTCTTTACTTAAAGACTGGAGGCAACCCTTTGCTTAAATTAAGAGACGGCATTGTTGAACTCTACAAAAAGGCCGCTACCTCTATACCAAACGATATAGAGGCCGCCTTGAGGGATGCCTTTAAAAGGGAGGATAATCCTATTGCGAGGGATGTCCTTGGAATAATACTGGACAACATATCTATTGCACGGACCACTGCAAGGCCTATATGTCAGGACACAGGTTTCCCTGTCTTTTATATCCAGGCTCCAAAGGGGCTTAGTCACGCCCTGATTAGGGATGTAATATACGATGCCACCAGAAGGGCGACCCAAAAGGTGCCTTTGAGGGCAAATGCGGTCAATGCCCTTACAGAAACCAATTCAGGCGATAACACAGGCAGTTTTTTCCCCTTTATCCACCTTGATGAGACAGAGGACGGACATTTCAATGTGGAACTGATGCTCAAGGGGAGTGGTTCTGAGAATGTGGGACAGACCTATAAGCTTCCATATGTTCTTGAGCATAATGGGAGTCATGTATTAGCAGAGAGGAATTTAGAGGGAGTGAGGAGATGTGTATTAGATGCTGTTGTAAAGGCACAAGGAAGGGGTTGCCCACCTTATGTGGTTGGTGTTGCCATAGGAGGCTCTAAGGAGCAGACTGCATTTCTCTCAAAGAAACAGCTCATGAGGAGGTTAACCGACACAAACCCCGAGCCCCTCTTGGCCGAACTTGAGAGGCAGTTGTTAGAAGATATAAACAAACTGGGTATTGGTGTGGCCGGTTTGGGGGGCAATAACACTGCCCTATCGGTAAAGGTAATAGCCGCCGCAAGACATCCTGCCTCGTATTTTGTGGATGTCTCTCTTGGTTGTTGGGCAATGCGTAGGGGAAGACTGATATGGTAAAGATAAATACACCTATTACAATGGAGACTGCCCTCTCACTGAGATTAGGGGAGATGGTCCTTATAAGCGGCATAATATACACCGGCCGAGACAGACTACACCAATACCTTGTAAGAGAGAGACCAGACAGGTCGCATATGCCATTTGACCTTGAGGGAGGCATTATCTATCACTGTGGGCCCCTTGTCAAGACAGTAGATAACAACACCTACATCGCTGTTGCTGCAGGACCCACTACAAGTATGAGGGTAGACATATATACACCCGAATTAATCAGACATTATGGCCTAAGGGTAATAATGGGTAAGGGTGGAATGGGTGAAGAGACTGTAAGGGCAATGGCCGAATCAGGTTGTGTCTATTTAAACACTATCAATGGTGCAGCTGCCTATCTCGCCGATCGCATAGTGGCTGTGCACGGGGTATGGAAGTTAGAGGATTTTGGCCCGACTGAGGCCCTCTGGGTCTTAGAGGTAAGGGATTTCCCTGCGATTGTAACCATAGATGCCCATGGTAACAGCCTCCATAGTCAGATAAGAGAGGGATCATACAGCCAACTCATGAGACTTTTTGGCCCCAATTAACCCTAAACTCATGACCCTTTGGGTTAACCCAGTTCTCAGGTAAATGCGAAGAGATTGATTTATAGGCACGAACAAAGGACATCTGCCTTAGAACTTAGAAAAACCCTGTATCTACCCTGTCAAGGCCTTTAGTTTCCTAAGCAGATACTCAGCCCTTTTGTCAGTGAGGTGATACCTGCAGAGCCTCTCCCTACAAGTGGCAATCATCTCCCACTCTGAGACCTGCCCCTCAAGCACGGCCTCTATCTTCCTAACCAGTTCATCAATATCTGAAAACCTAAGTATATCTTTACCATCAATAAAGTCATTGGGTATATAAAGCGGCATTCGCTGTGATAGATGCACGGCCTTACAGGCAGAGTTTTCCCAAAACCTGAAGGTATCATAGCCTGCCCCTTTTAGGCTTAATACAAACCTGCAACGCTGAAGGCTGGCGTAGTAATCTAACTTACCAAGCCTGCCCTTAGGTAAAGGGTCATTATTAGAGGGCACCGCTGTTGCTTTAAGTAGGGCATCAGGATATCGCTTTGCGAGCTGTTCTAACAAGACCAGTCTCTCGTCGCAGAGATCACTAACACTGCCAAGGAAGCCTATGCTGTAAGACTTCTCTGGATTATCAAAACTGGTAATCAGCTCAAAGACCTCCTGTGGTAAGGCCATTGGCATGGGGATACTGTAGTCTGAGCCATCGGTCTCCCGCTGGCAGACTATGTAATTGCCGGGCGGTATCCTCTGGGGAGAGTCCTCACCATCAATGATGACCACCGTAGCTGCTATAGTTTTACCTCCATAGACTGAATAGAAGGACTGGGCTGCACGCAGGTCAACGATTATGTACTTAAAGTAGCCGCTAAGTATTTTGGTAGGTATATCGGTGCGATCAACTCCCGTATCCTCTGAAAACCAGTTTTTTAGGAGTTGGCTCTCATCAGCAACGCCTGTGCCAAGAAATCCCTCATATAGACAGTCTTTACGGGGGTAGTCAACTACCCTATCACCAAGTAACTTCCTTAGACCATGAAGCAGGAGGTCTGGCACATAGTTTGGGTATGGATGGGTAATAAATAGTAGCCTCATTACCGTCGGGCAATGATAACTACTGTATCCACAGGGCGAGTTATCCTTACCTTTTTAAGCCCTGCCTCAAGCAACCACTGTTTCATCTCTTTTGGGGTGTAGCACCTACCTCCAGTGGTATTGACCAACATGTTGACCGAAAAGAGGGCACTCTCTAAGGGGCGCATCATATTAGGTTCAATGAAGAATTCCTGAATCACAATCATGCCCTGTGGACTAATGGCATTGACAGCCTTTTTTAGGATCCCCTTATTGTCATCCCCTGAATAGGCGTGAAAGAGTTGGCTAATCAGGATTAGGTCGTAGGTCCCCTCTAATGCATCGTTAATAATATCGCCTGCTTTGTAAGTTATACCCTTAGTTATGCCATTGGATTGGATTATCTCCTCTGCTATTTTCAATGTCTCATCAAAGTCAAAAAGGGTGACCTCAATCCCCCTTTTTGCCAGTTCAATACTGTATGTGCCTGGGCCACCTCCGATATCAATAGCGGTCTTTATTCCCCTGAGGTTGAGAGACCCAATCACCTTCTCTGCCCTCAAGACCGAGAGGTTGTGCATCCCCCTGATGAAGGCATCCCAATCCCGTTTCTTTTTTACCGGTAGGCCTGTCTTTACTACACTGTCTAATTCTGACCAGTTGTGCCACATCGTATCGGCATGTCTGAGTATGTCGCCTTGGTAGTAGGGGCTGTCCTTTAATAGAAAGAGCCTTGCAGGCCTTTCATTGACATACATAAGGCCCACCTTTTTGACCACCCCCAGCCCCGCAAGGGCATCAAGGAGTATCCCTGTGGCCCTCTTGTCTAATGATAAGGTTTCAGAGAGGTGTTCGGAGGTGGTTGGTTTAGTAAGGTGCTCAAAGATGCCTAAGTTATTGGCAGTCAAAAGGACTCGGGCACCCTGAAAGCCTGTCCATATACCTCTGAATCTCTTTAACTGATCAGCAAGGTCTCTGGTGGCTTTCATCTTAGGTGATGAGCTTTCTATCAATCTTGATCTTCATCCGCTGTTTGGCCTGTTCTACAAAGGACTTTACTGCCACAGTCCTCATATTTGCCTCAAGGGCTGCCTTATCCTTAGATGTCTGAGAGGTCTCTCCAATAGAGGCCTCAATCAGCCTACCAAGCTTCATAATGACCAACTGTTGGCGGAGGGAGTTCTCAAACTGCTCAGGCCTTATGCGATTAAGCTCAAGGGTTCTGAAATAGACATCCCTTCTGAAGACCCCATCCCTCAAAAATCTCGGGTCTGTAGTAATTGTCTGCTGGAGTTCCTTATCGCTAACGGTAATGCCCATCTCATCGGCCAAGACAAGCATGGCCTTTTGGTCAATGAGGTTATTGAGCACTACCTCCTTGAGGTTCAGTCCCTTTTCTAATTCCTCTGTGAATTGTTCCTTAAAGAGCTGACGATAGGTCTCACGGGTGCTTTCATAGGCGCGCCAATATTCATCAGCGGTGAGCTTGTATCCCTCTATCTCTGCAACGACTGTTACGGTGCTGTCATTCTGGGTGCCAACCCCCCAGAAGATAAAGGATATTATCACCAGTATAAAGAGGAAGTAAAAGTATCGGGCATGTTTACGCATTGCCTGAAGCATCTCAAGCCTCCTTATGAATGTTAAACCCTTTAGTCATGTTCCTCAAGCCTCAATTCCACTGTCCTTTCAGGCATAATTGTGGATATGGCATGTTTGTATATGAGCTGTTCAGTTGACTCCTTTAAGAGCACCACAAAGTTGTCAAAGCCCTTGACAGTACCCTTTAGCCTGACACCATTTGTCAAGTATATCACTACCGGTGTCCTATCCTTCCTGAGTTGGTTTAAGAAGGAATCCTGAAGATTTTGTGTCTTACCCTGAGGCATATCTATCCCCCTCTTTTTAGTTGTTGAATATAATAAACATATCTAAGAGGTTTTTCAAATCCCCAACCAACCCACCCCCACCCACCCGCCTCAACACCACCCCCACCCACCCGCCTCAACACCACCCCCACCCACCCGCCTCAACACCACCCCCACCCACCCGCCTCAACACCACCCCCACCCACCCGCCTCAAGGTGGGCAACCACCTCTTTCTGAGAGCAGTGTTTTGGTTAAGCCGTGCGTTGGAGGTTGCTTAGCCAAGACTCAGAAAACCCTGAGTTTAAAGGGCCTTGGAGTCCTGCCTCTAATGTGACTGCATTTGGGGTTTGACAAAATTGAGCCCTTATGGCGCTAGGGGAAATACAAAGGTGTCAGGGACGCTGTATCATCCCTGAGAAGGTATTTACAACTTTACAACAGGGAGAGAATTTACGAGTCTCTTGGATACCAGAGGCCGCATGAGGTTTACTTAGGCGGCAATAATAACCGTAATGACTGAGATGCTTGCGGGCACAAAAGACCTGTGTTGGTTGAGTCTTGTCTTAGTGCCCTTTCTAAGTATTGTGCTGTATAAGAATTAGGACTTTGGGCTACCTCCTCAGGGGTACCCTTTGCCATTATCATCCCGCCTCTCTCACCGCCTTCAGGGCCTAAATCTATAACATAGTCGGCACATTTAATGACATTCATGTCGTGTTCAATCACAATTACCGTATTGCCCTGCTCAACCAGCCTCTGTATGACACTTAAAAAGACCGCAATGTCTGAGAAATGGAGGCCCACTGTGGGTTCATCAAGTATGTAGAGCGTTCTACCTGTATCCCTCTTAGATAGCTCCCTTGAGAGCCTTAACCTCTGGGCCTCGCCGCCAGAGAGGGTGTTGGCAGGTTGACCTAATTTGAGATAGCCAAGCCCTATGTCATTTAGTAGAGAGAGCTTTGACCTAAGAGACGGTATGGCATGGAAAAAATCATTGGCCTCTGAGATAGTCATGTTTAGTATCTCTGCAATGTTTTTGCCCTTATAAGTTATCTCAAGGGTCTCTTTGTTATAGCGCGAACCCTTACAGACATCGCAGGTGACATATGCATCGGGCAAGAGGTGCATGACGATCTTTTTTACGCCATCGCCCTGACAGGCCTCACACCTGCCGCCCGGCACATTAAAACTAAAGCGTGAGGCCTCAAAGCCCCTTAGTCTCGCCTCCGGAGTCCCTGCAAGCAAGAGGCGAATAAGGTTAAAGATACCAGTGTAGGTAGCCGGATTTGAGCGAGGTGTCCTGCCAAGTGGCCTCTGTTCAATGACCAAGGCCTTGTCTATCTGTTCAAGCCCCCTGATCTGAGCACTGCAGCCCTCACCATTAAGCCTCTTTTTTAGAGGTTTATATAGGGCCTCAAACACAAGGGTGCTCTTACCAGATCCAGAGACCCCCGTAATACAGCAAAAGACGCCAAGGGGGATAGAGACATCAATGGATTTAAGATTATTGGCATTAGCACCGTAGATCTCAATAAAACCCTTTGGCTCACGCCTCTTTAAGGGTAGTGGTATAACATTCTCCCCCCTGAGATAAGAACCTGTCAGCGAGACAGGGTTGTTGATTATCTCATCAAGGGTACCGCAAGCAGTCACCCATCCACCCTTCTGACCAGCACCCGGGCCCATGTCCACTATGTAATCTGCCCCCCTTATGGTGTCCTCATCATGCTCCACAATCAAGACGGTGTTGTCATTATCCCTAATATCTCGCAGGGAATCTAAGAGCCTATCAAAATCCCTTGGGTGCAGCCCAATGCTTGGTTCATCAAGCACATAAAGTGCACCTGTTAAGGAGGAGCCTATCTGACTGGCAAGCCTTATCCTCTGGGCCTCACCACCTGATAGGGTGAGAGAGGACCTGTCAAGGGTAAGATAGCCAAGGCCCACTTTTTGGATAAAATATAGCCTCTCCCTGACCTCCTTTAAGATCCTCCTTGCGATTGTCAGTTGGTTATCATTGAGCCTTAGCGTAGTAATAAAATCGTAGGCCTTATCAATAGAGAGGGCAGAAAAATCGGCAATACTCAAGCCCCCAATCTTTACCCCAAGGGCCTCTTTCCTTAATCTGCTTCCCTTACATACGGTGCATACTGCCCCAACATCACCATTATAATCCTTATGGGTGTCTAAGGATTGTTCATCAACACTATATCCGATCCCTCTACAGGCACTACAGGCCCCCTTTGGGCTGTTAAAGGAAAATAGGCCTGGTTCAATCTCAGGATAGCTAATACCACATTGCAGACAGGCGAGGGTCTTGCTGTAGAAGATGTCCCTTTGTTCATCCATTATATTGATAATCACCGTATCAGAATATCTGAGTGCAAGGTCAATTGCCTGCTGGATATGCCTGTTGACGGAGTGTTTTATAATAAGCCTGTCAATTACTATCTCTACATTGTGCCTCTGTTGTCTTCTAAGCCTCAGGTCATCAGTTAGGGACACCACAACACCATCAATCCTTGCCCTGACAAAGCCCTCCTGTCTCATCTGCTCTAATTCCTTTTTGAATTCGCCCTTTCGTCCCCTAATTAGGGGTGAGAGTATCTGTATCTTTGTGCCCTGTGGGAGGTTTAGGACCGACTTGAGCATATGCTCTATATCTTGAGATGATATGGGCTGACCACAGTTATAGCAATAAGGTGTGCCGATCTTGGTGTATAGCACGCGCATGTAATTGTGAATTTCTGTAACAGTCCCTACGGTGGATCGGAGATGTCTTGTGACCGTCTTTTGGTCAATAGATATGGCTGGTGAGAGGCCCTCAATGGAGTCAAAATCAGGCTTTTGGACCTGCTCAATAAATTGTCTTGCATAGGGAGATAGGCTCTCAACATACCTGCGGTTTCCCTCTGCATAGATCGTATCTATTGCAAGCGATGACTTGCCTGAACCTGAAGGGCCTGTGATTACTGTAATCTTATCTCTCGGGATGTTGAGGCTTATATTTTTGAGGTTATGCTGCCTTGCACCTTTTATAGATATTGAGTCTTGCATAGATTATTTCAGATTCTTTGCATATAGTCTCTGGTTTAGAAAGGCCCTTACCAAGGTCTTGTGGGCACACCTTTTCTCTGCATTAGAAAAAAAGCAGTTACATCTGACCTGATCGGCAAGGGTCCCCTCATGGCTTAGGAAGTTTATCTTATCGTTCACATTTGGGAGCTTATGGATAAACCATGGCCTATTATCAAAATCAGCCACCATAAATAGCTTGCCACTATCTCCAGCCTTTGAGCACCGATCACAAAACCTCATCTTAAGCAACTCGGGATTCCCCGGCTTGTTATGGCATAGGACAAACTCACATATACCTTTATTGGCGTCAAAGAGGAAGTTCTTAATGTTTTGATTTCTCTCAAGCAGGTCCTTTATGATCCTTATCAGGGAGCCAAATGTTGAATCATGTTCATAGACATAATCGGCTACTAATAGGTGAGGGGCGATCCTAATGACCATTACCACTGTCTTTATCTGCCCCACTGCCCCAAGAGAGATACTCTGAACCTTGTTATTGGTTATATATTCCCTAAGCATATTACCGTCGTTCTTGCAATGCCTGAACTGCTTAATATCATTAACAGTCTTTATCCCCGCAATCCTAAGTATCTCGGCCTCTTGCTGCGTCATGACCATTCCCTCCTTGCCTATAGTATGCCAAACATATTCTAAACAAAAACCTATTTTAGGGCAAATTAGATCAATCCAAATAGCCCGACAGAGCAACAACACCCAAATCCTGACTTCCCAACTTCACTACCTCTTGTTTTTTAAATTGAGGGTCAAAATCAAAAGTGGTTGTGCATCATTTGCAAAATAAAAATCACTCAATTTATGATTATCTTTTAGATCACCAGCCAAAAGGGATGTCTCGTAAGAACTCCAATAAATGGGACTCACAGGCCTATACTGGTCTTATGACTCCCTCACCACAGGACATAGAAAGGGCCGAGAGAATGCTTATCAACCTATCGGCCCTTTACCATTATAACAACGAAGATGTGCCCATAATAGTAGAAGGCAAGAGGGACATAAAGGCACTAAGAGAGTTAGGGCTTCAAGGCAAATTAATCCCCCTTAATAATGGCATGGGACTTTATGAGTTTTGCGAGGGCATATTAGAGCGTCACAGTAAAGTTGTACTCCTGATGGATTGGGACAATAATGGAGAGCACCTCTTTAGGGAACTCTCAACCTACTTAAGTGGCCTGTGGGAACCCTTTGGCCATATTAGAGAGGGTCTCAAGGCCCTTTGTCAGAAGGATATTAAGGATGTGGAGAGTATCCCATCCTTACTGTTTAACCTCTTAGGCAAGAAGATCACCTTACAGGAGTATGAGTACCTTGAGAGGCTCAAAGGAAACAGGTAGCAGCGCTGAGGCTTTGGCTGTAGAGTATCTCCAGTCAAAGGGCTATCGCATACTGAAGAAAAACTACAAAACCCCCTATGGTGAGGCAGATATTATAGCCCTTGAAGGTCAAACAACCGTTTTTGTAGAGGTCAAGTCTGCAATAGGCCAAGACCCAATTGAGTCGGTCCATCAAGGAAAGGTAAAGAAGATAAGGGATGCGGCCCTCTATTACATGCAGAAAATAGGTAGAGAGATACCCCTAAGGTTTGATGTAATAACAATAACAATCTCAAAGGATGGACAGGAGATAAGGCATCTGGTTGATGCCTTTTAGTGTCTAAACCCCAAAAAAAGACATTTATAACATAACCAGAGCGATTTCCCCAATAATAGGGGAAGAGATTGCCCTGAAAGGCTTATGGGCGATACCTTTTTGTCTGTGACCAGCATTGCATTAGTGCCACTCACCAGGTGTGAGGATACACCGTCTCATTATTTAGATGGTCTTAACGCATTCATAGGGTTTGAGGGGCAATCTCTCCCCTGCCTTTTTTACAATCGCCCAATTTAGGTATAAAAAGGGCAAGGCCATCAAAAACACTATTGTAGCGTCCTTAACATGCCGCATTATACCTGTCAGAAATCCCTGAGGCCGTTCCAAAAGAACCGTTTTTCAAATTACCCCTTTTGGGTTAGAATATATCTATGAAGGTTGAAGGTGGCAAGATAGTTATCCATAAAGACCTCTGTAAGGCCTGCGGTTATTGTATTGTGCACTGCCCAAAGGGTTGTATATCCGAAGGCACCGAACTGAACTCGTCAGGATACCTACCAGTGGTCTTCTCAACCCCTGCCAATTGCACAGGATGTGCCCTGTGCGCCCTTATGTGCCCTGAAATAGCCATAGAGGTCTGGAGAGAGGCAATAACAGACACTCAGCCCTTGACATGAGACATATGACTTCACTTTTAAGCAACTTCTTATACAGCAACTCGCTCAACACAAGGCTTATAGTGATTATGCTCTTTTTGAGCTTTATCATGGTCTCGGCCTTGCTCGTTATATATTCAAACTCTGAAAAGGCCTTATCTCGTGAGATAGAGAGACAAGCTAGCGATCTCACAAAGGCAATACAGATCGGTGTTGAAGAGGTTACTGCCTCAGTGGGGTCAACCGATGAGGCACGGCTGGCCAATTACCTAAAAGAACTCAATACAAAGGGCATTAAGGAGATCTCTATTATCAGTAATGCCGACGAGATCGTGGCAAGCACGGTTCCTTCTAAGATAGGTCAACCAGTAACACACAAACGGAAGGAATTGATAATCAAGGCCGAACTCGGTGAACCTGTCTCAGAAGAGGGCAGTGCCTATAATGTGATACTCCCTGTCATTGCAGGCAATACACAGTATGGGTATATCCACCTGAAGATCAACAAGGATGACCTAAACAAGCTCATGAAGGAAAATACCCTAAAGCGTATCACTGCGGCATTAATGGTATTTGCCATTGGTATTGTTATGACGCTGATACTGTCAAGACATTACACTATGCCCATAAAACAGTTAGCCGATGCTGCCGTTAGGGTTGCCGCCGGTGACCTAAATCAGCGCATATCAGTAAGCGGCAAGGACGAGATTTCTAAGTTGGCCCAGAGTTTTAACCACTTGGTAACTAAACTCAAAGAGACCAGATCCCTTGAGGAGCGACTCAGGGAGGCAGAGCATCTTTCTACCCTTGGTCAGCTATCCCGCACTATAGCCCATGAGATACGGAACCCATTGAACTTTATAAACTTGAGCATTGAACACATGGAGACCAAATACGCACCTCAGGATAGCGGGGACAGGGTCAAATACACAAACCTGATCAAGGGTATCAAACAGGAGGTCCAGCGACTCAACAGGCTTGTCAGCGATTTCCTTGACTATAGTCGCCCAATGAAACTCAATCTAACCGAGGTCAACACCGCTGAGATATTAAATGACATTATTGACCTGATATGGGCTAAGGCCGAGGCCGAAAAGATCATAATCAAAAGGGAGGATAACGATGTAGCGGTCTTGAGGCTTGATGTAGAGCTCTTTAAGTCTTGCATGATGAATATCATAGCCAATGCCTTTCAGGCCATGTCTGACCCATCTATTGAGAATAAGGTCCTGACTATTAAAACGCACAAAACAGACGAGAGCTTTACGATCTCAGTGATAGACACTGGTATAGGGATTGCTGCTGAAGACATAGACAGGGTCTTTGAGCCCTTCTTTTCATTGAAAGAGGGGGGGCTAGGGCTCGGATTGTCTATGACAAAAAGGCTCGTAGAGGAACATGGGGGTAGTATCAAGGTCTTTAGTGAAAAGGGTAAGGGGACCGAGTTAAGGCTTACCTTGCCCTTTTGTTGATGAGGTGTGATAACATACTTTTTATGTCAAAGGTTTTATGAGATCATTATACAGTTATACCTGACATAAACCCGCTATTTTTGGAGCGACTGATGAAAAAGGCACAACTGTTATCCTTTGTATCTTTCTTCCTGCTTCTTACGCTACTTTCATACGGAAATGAAAATGGCACCGTTATGTCGGAAGATCAAGTGGATGCCTCTTTTCTACATAATACTTTCTCCACCCCAGAGGAGCCCAGTAGTTTCATATATGCAGAGACTAATGGAGATAAAGACCCTAAATCTCTTACCTCAGGCTCTATGGTTCAATCAGGCTTTACACCTCTTGCGTCGGACAACCAAGTCGTAGTAAGTCAAATAAGCTGTCTTGTGTACTTAAGTCCTTCAAATGCGAACTTTCCTTATGCCTCTGTAAACAGTTCCTTTCTTGTAATGCCCATTCATTCCAATTGTGTTGATTGGTATGCGGCCTCAAATGTCTATTGGATTACTATCCTTGAGCCTTCATCTGGATTTGACTCAGGTAACAAACAGGTCAAGTATTCAGTCAGCCGAAATACCACAGGGTTCTCAAGGACTGGACATATCAGGGTAAACAACTCTACCTTTACAATAACCCAAGCAGGTTGTAATTCAACCCCTATTGCAGTAACTAATACCAGTTTTCCTGCCTCTGGAGGCAGTGGAACAATATCAGTCAATTCTATCGCCCCTGACTGTGAGTGGTCTGCCACAGTGAGCACTAATGCAACCTCATGGATTAACATACTTTCAGGCTCCTCAGGGATGGGGAGTAGAACGATCATTTACACAGTCTCACCTAACACCTCTACTTCACAAAGGGTAGGAACTATTACAGTCAACAACACCCCAATAGTTATAACACAAGAAGGCACCGCCCCCACAACTTGTAATTATACGGTTAATCCACCGGCTTTTAACCTTCCATCTCATGCAAGCACCAATAATACATTCACCGTTACAACAAACAGTCAGTCCTGTCAGTGGACTGCTGTAGCTATGCAAAACTGGATTACTACTACAGCAGGGAGTAATGGCACAGGAAATGGAGTAGTAAGATTTAGTGTGACCGAAAATAGGGGCACTGACCCAAGGACAGGTAGTATAGACCTCTTAGGGACCTCTGTCTCTGTGCCTATCACCCAAGTGGGAAGGCCACCTACACCGACATGTTCATTAACCTTAGACCCCACCTCATTTAATGCAGACTATAGAGGCGGAACAGGTTCTTTTCAGGTACAGACAAACCTTGAAACCTGCTCGTGGACTGCCACAACTGAGGATTCATGGATAACTATCACCTCTGGTCACAGAGGCACTGGTAATGGTCGTGTATCTTTTTCAGTATTACAGAATTTTAGCACAAGCTCGCGTAGTGGTAAGATTACAGTAAATGGACAGGACTTTAATATCACCCAGAGTGGCTTCTCGGGCGATTCAAGTAACTTAGGAAGGGCACTTGATAATACGGTGCTTATATGGCAGACAGGTGGAAACCTACCCTTCTATGAGGATACAAGTGAGTTTTATTATGGCAACTCTTCAGCCAAAAGCGGACCGATTGGAGATAATCAGTCATCGTGGTTACAAACAACAGTCATCGGTCCAGGCGAGCTCTCTTTTTATTGGAAGGTCTCTTCAGAGACAGGCTTTGATAAATTTAGATTTTCAATAAACGGTATAAGGTATTCTGAGATAAGTGGCTTGGTTGATTGGAGACAATTTTCAACTACCATACCAGAGGGTGTACACACCTTAAGATGGACTTACTCAAAGGATCCTTAAGGAAATAGCGGGAACGATGCGGGATGGGTAGATAAGGTTGAATATGTGCAATCAGGTATTACACCAAGAATAGTGCCATTACACAGGTTTTATAACCCGCTTACAGGTGCACACTTTTATACGGCCAATGATAATGAAAGACAGGAGGTAATAAGAAGATTTCCGAACTTTATCTATGAAGGTGTAGCATTTTATGTTTATTCGTCCCAAGAGACCAACACACTACCTGTTTATAGGTTCTTGAATATAAGGACAGGGGGTCCATTTCTATACAATCAATGAATACGAAAAGGACACGGTCCTTCGCATGTTGCCTCAATTTGTCTATGAAGGTATAGCCTTCTACGCATTTCCTGAAAGACAGGATTATGCAAGGCCTGTATATAGGTTTTACAACAGGAAGACTAATACACATTTTTATACGATCTAAGAAGAAGAAAAGGATCATGTGCTCAACAACTATCCAGAGTGGAGCTATGAATTTATGGCCTATTATGCAATTAATTAATCCCAAAGATGCAGGTAGAAAAGCTAAGAGTGGAAGGAGGACTCACCCAAGCACCCCAGCCACCTGCCATATGAAACCCCCCACTCAGCCGCTTCAAGGTGGGCAACCACTTCCCTCATGGTGCAGTGTTTCAAGGTAAGCCGTGCGTTGGAGGGTGCTTATCCAAAGCTTAGAAAACTCTGACTTAAAAGGGCTTGGGCAGTCCTGCCTCCACGGTAACTGCACCTTGTGGGTTAGATGTAATTGGTTATTGGATGACACTTGTCGGATTTTTCATACACCGTTGTGTAATTTGGGATAACATCCCACCCAAAAGGAGCCCATATGGCTGTAATAATTGTAACTGATGATGAAAGGCCACAGCGTGAGATCATAGCCGAGATACTTAAAGACGAGGGTCACGAGGTGCATACCGCAGGGTCTGCAGAAGAATGTCTGTTACTAACCCAGAGGCTATCTCCTGATGTAGTCATTACCGATCTAAAGATGGGCAAGATGAGTGGTATTGACCTCCTTGAGGCGATTCAAAGGGAGGAATTGACCCCCGCAGTAATAATAATGACCGCTTATGGAACTCTAAATTCTGCTGTGGAGGCCATGAAAAAGGGTGCCTTTGATTACCTTCCAAAACCCCTTGAAAGGGATAATATCATCCTTACAGTCAGAAAGGCTGCAGAGAGGATGAGCCTTATTAAAGAGAACATTAAACTCAAAGAGGCCTTGATAGAGCGGTTCAAGATGGAAGGCATCGTGGGCAGTTCAAAAAAGATGCGATATGTGATTGAGGTGGCAAAAAAGGCGGCCCCTACAAATGTGACTGTACTGATTTGTGGCGAAAGCGGCACCGGTAAGGAACTCATGGCGAAGGCTATACATTACAATAGCTTAAGGAGCAAGGGGCCCTTTGTAGCCGTAAATTGTGCGGCCATTCCAGAGAATCTTATAGAGAGCGAACTCTTCGGTTATGAGCCTGGTGCCTTTACAGGGGCCTTACACAGGAAGATAGGTCTCTTTGAGTCGTCCCACAAGGGGAGCCTCTTTCTTGATGAGATTGGGGACCTACCGCTAATGATGCAGACCAAACTCCTCAGGGTCCTGCAAGATAAGGAGATCCGAAGACTCGGAGGCAAAGACCCAATAAAGGTTGACAATAGGATTATCGCCGCTACAAACAAGGACCTATCCAAAGAGGTGGCTCATGGCAGATTTAGAGAAGACCTGTATTACAGGCTTAGGGTAGTGACGATTGAACTCCCCCCTTTAAGGGAGCGTAAAGAGGACATCTTGCCCCTTACTACCTATTTCATTAATAAATACAACATAGAGTTTGGTAAGTCTATCAAGGGGCTTTCTCAGGAGGCCTTAAAGGCCATGCAAAACTATCACTGGCCTGGTAATATCAGGCAGTTAGAGTTTGTCATTGAGCGGGCAGTTCTGATGTCTGACAAACAGATGATAGGTTTAGAAGATATCAAAGAGGAATTGAGAGAAGAGCCGCTAAGTCATGAATTTGAGATACACCTACCGCCAAGGGGTATAAATTTTGAGGCCCTTGAAAAGGAATTGATCAGACAGGCCCTTGTCAAGAGCAATTATGTGGCTGCAAGGGCTGCCAAACTCCTTGGCATGACCGACAAGACCTTCAGGTACCGCCTTGAAAAATACGATATAGGCCACCACATATCCTCAAATGGGGAGACAAAGACCTAAATGGGGATTTTACTGGGTTGGAATTGGTCATACAGGTCTGCGAATTTCTCTATTAATCTCACTATTAAATCAAAAGTTTATTGTAAATTGGCATGTGCTGGATAACTGTGGCATAAATGTTGATGTGCAAATAATATCAAAATTGGGGAATAAATACACAAAAATAAGGAGGTGAATAGGAGATGAAGAAGGTATTGGCACTTGTAGTAGCCCTTATGTTCGTATTTGCTCTGGCCTCAGTGTCTTTTGCCACAGACGCCAAAAAGGCAGATGCCCCTAAGGCTGATGCCCCTAAGGCTGATGCCATGAAGGCTGACACCAAAAAGGCAGATGCCCCTAAGGCTGATGCTATGAAGGCTGACGAAAAGAAGGCTGACAAGAAGGAAAAGAAAGAGAAGAAGGAAAAGAAAGAAAAGAAGGCTGAGGACAAGAAAGAGGAGAAGAAATAGTCAATCCCTTTGTCATTGCTTCAAGAAATATAGGGGGCTGAACAACTACAGTTTGGCTCCCTTTTTTATTATCAGGAGGGAACGGTGAAAACGATAGTCTGTTTTCTTCTTTTTGTATCATTATCTTGCCTTGCCACAGCACAGGACAAGCCAAGGGTCAAACTCAAACACATAGCAGGCGAGGTTGTTGCCTATGATTCTACAGTTAAGGCTATGACTGTGAGGGGAAAAAAGAACGAGATATTTATAACCCTTGACGATAAGACCACCATTAAGGTAGGAAAGGAGACAAAAGGTCTTACAGACCTAAAGGTTGGCGATGTGGTCAATGTAAAATACATAGACGAGGGTGGCAAAAACTTGGCAAGACAAATAGAGATATTAAGGTGAGTTTATGAGTTGTCACAATTTTATGGTAGTGGCAAATACAAAAGGGGGTTATCTCCATTGGTGTTAAATAATGCGTCTATTTGTCGTAATCCTAATTTTTTAGATGAAATGATACGATGAACAAACCCTGGTCTGGAAGGTTCACCAAAAAGACTGCAAAGGTTGTAGAGGCCTATACAGAGTCCATATCTTTTGATAATAGGTTATGGCGATACGACATCCTCGGTAGCATAGCCCATGCACAGATGCTCTCTAAGCAGGGGATTATATCCAAAGAGGACGAAAAGAAGATAGTCAATGGTTTGCAAGATATATATCGCAATATAGAAAATGGTGACTTCAAGTTCTCTATAGGGCTTGAAGACATCCATATGAATATAGAGTCTGCCCTTATAGAGAAGATAGGTGAGGCAGGGGCAAGACTACACACAGCACGGTCAAGAAATGATCAGGTAGCCCTTGACCTCAGGATGTATCTTAGAGATGAGACGCATTCTATAACAGCTCTATTAGACGATCTCAAAAGGGCCTTGGTAACCCTTGCAGAGCAAAATATAGATACGATTATACCGGGCTATACCCATACCCAAAGGGCTCAACCAGTGCTCCTTTCTCACCACCTACTTGCCTATGTAGAGATGTTTGACAGAGACAAGGGACGCCTTGTGGACTCCCTCAAGAGGCTGAATGTCCTACCCTTAGGCTCCTGTGCCCTTGCTGGTACCTCTTTACCAATTGACAGGAGGTATGTGGCAAAGTCACTTGGCTTTGAGGCAGTCTCCAGAAACAGCATGGACGCCGTATCAGACAGGGACTTTGTCTTGGAGTTTTTATCGGTAGCTGCAATTATGATGATGCATATCTCAAGATTCAGCGAAGAGCTGATACTTTGGTCCAGCACCGAGTTTGGGTTTATTGAGATCTCTGATGCCTTTACCACCGGCTCCAGTATTATGCCACAGAAAAAAAACCCTGATGTGGCTGAATTGATGCGAGGCAAGACAGGTAGGGTCTACGGCAGTCTCATGGCTATGTTAACAGTTATGAAGGCCTTGCCACTAACATACAACAGGGACATGCAGGAGGATAAAGAACCCCTGTTTGACACCGTTGACACCCTTAAAATGACCATTGAGGTGCTTATCAAAATGTTGCCCAAGATAAAGTTCAATACCCAAAGGCTCACCAAAAGCGCCAGTGATGGGTTTGCAACTGCCACAGACATTGCCGAATATCTGGTCAAAAAGGGGATTGCCTTTAGGAAGGCTCATGAAATAACCGGTAAGATAGTTCACTACTGCATCAAAAAAGGCAAGGAACTGAAAGACCTCAGCCTTGAGGAGTTCAGCGGGTTTTCAGAGGCCTTTGATAAGGATATATTTGACCACCTAAGCCCTCAGTCATCTGTAGCAAACAGGAGGTCCTTTGGCAGTGCATCAGTCAAAGAGGTAAAGGCCCAGATAAAATACCACAAAAAAAGGCTTAACCCAACATGTTAAGTTTTCACCCAAATTTATCAAAAATCACCCCAATTTATGCCTTTTCATTTCATAACTCCTTGATAACGGATGTTCCCCTCTTAAAAATCCAGAAACACAAATGCTTGCATACAGGATAATAAAGGAGTTGGCAGATCGTTGGGAGGGTTTAAATATAACAGTAGGTGAGGGGATAAAAGAACTGGCGACACTGTGTGCAAATGAGGTATCAGTAGAAGAAGGGGTATATGTAAATGAGATACCTGTACCGAGGGAGTCAGTCAAGAGATTACTTGATGCGGCCAAGGTTAGGTTACCGAAGATATTGCCTTATAGAGGTATAAAAGTAACCACTAAAAAGAAGCTCACAACTCGCAGGAAAAATCAATAGCTTTAAGAAGTTAACGCAACAAAACCGTCTTTTTTATAGGGGAACATCCGTTGTAAGGTTAAAACCTCTTTTGGCAAACTTAGTGATGAGTATATTAATGTGAGGGAGACATATAAATGAAAAACTCTTCAAGAAAGAGAATCCTTGTAACAGGTGGCGCTGGGTTTCTTGGCTCACATCTATGTGAAAGGTTACTTAAGGATGGCAATGAGGTCCTCTGTGTGGACAATTTCTATACTGGCGATAAGGCAAACATAAAGCATCTAATGCACAACCCCTATTTTGAGTTAATCAGACACGACATATGTTTCCCCCTCTATGTAGAGGTTGATGAGATATACAACCTTGCCTGTCCGGCCTCGCCGGTCCACTACCAGTTTGACCCTGTCCAGACCACAAAGACCTCAGTGCATGGGAGCATAAACATGCTTGGTCTTGCCAAGCGTCTGAGGATAAAGATCTTTCAGGCCTCTACAAGCGAGGTCTATGGAGACCCGACTGTGCACCCACAACCAGAGTCATATTGGGGCAATGTGAATCCTATCGGCCCGAGGGCATGCTATGATGAGGGTAAGCGCTGTGCCGAGACCCTCTTTTTTGATTATCACCGTCAACACAAACTTAAAATTAAGGTAGCGCGGATCTTCAATACCTACGGACCAAGGATGCACCCCAATGATGGTCGCGTGGTGAGCAACTTTATTGTGCAGGCCCTAAAGGGTGAAGATATCACTATTTATGGTGATGGCTTACAGACAAGGAGTTTCTGCTATGTTGATGACATGATTGAGGGTTTTCTTAGATTAATGGATAGTTCAGACCACATCACTGGCCCTGTAAATTTAGGCAATCCAACTGAGTTCTCAATCCTTGAGCTTGCCAGGTTGTGTATTGAACTTACAGGCTCTAAGTCAAAGATCACCTTTCACCCATTACCAACTGATGACCCAAAACAGCGGAGGCCTGATATCACCTATGCAATAAAACACTTGAATTGGCACCCTACAGTGCCCTTGAGGGAGGGACTGATTGAGACCATTAACTATTTTAGAACTCTGCTCAGTTTATGAAGGCCGCAGTACTTTATAGTCTTCAGGATATAAGGATTGAGGATATTCCACGCCCTGAACTCCAACCCGGCAGTGCCCTTATAAAGACAAAGACATGCGGTATATGTTCAGGCGATGTGATGCCCTGGTATATTGAGAAAAAGGCCCCTCTGGTGCCTGGTCACGAACCCTGTGGGGTGATTGTTGAACTGAGCCCTGAACTCAAGAGGGCTGATCCCCTTATAAATGAGGGCGATCGGGTCTTTGTCCATCACCATGCCCCATGTATGCACTGCCATCATTGTCTAAGGGGAGATTTTGTGCAGTGTCAAAGCTGGCGTAATAGCAAGATAATACCAGGAGGTATTGCAGAATACATACTTATCCCAGAAATCAATCTAAGAAAAGATACCCTGATACTGTCAGACACTATGACCTACGAAGAGGGCGCAATGATTGAGCCCATTGCCTGTGTGGTAAAGTCCTTAAGGAGGGCACAAATAAAAAAAGGGGATACCCTTTTTGTATTAGGCCTCGGTGTTATGGGACTGCTCCATGTTATACTTGCCCGCGAGTTTGGTGCAGGCCATGTAATTGGTGCCGATAAGGTGCCCTATAGGCTCCAGAAGGCCTTGGAGTTTGGTGCTGATCATGTGATTGATATCTCAAGTTCCGATACAAGTGAGGCCCTCTCAGAGCTTACAAAGGGCAGGATGGCAGAGATAGTCATTGTATGTCCCAATAGCCTTGAGGCAATCCAGACAGGCTTAAGGATAGTTGCTTCAGGTGGGACAGTCTTATTGTTTACACCTGCCCTGCCTGAGGATCAGTTGAGTATAAGGCCAAACGACCTTTACTTCAGAGACATATCACTGGTCACTTCTTATTCATGTGGTCCGAACGATACCAGAATGGCCTTTGACTTTATCTACAGAGGCATCGTCAAACCATTATTGCTGATAACCCACCGATTTGGCATTGACCAAACGCCTGAGGCCTTTGCCCTTGTTGCTAAGTCACAGGACTCCCTGAAGGTTGTGATCAATCTATAGGTAGCCTCAACACCAAAATGGGATTACTCAAGAGATTGACAACCTTAGTTAGGGTAATTTTAAAGAGGTTGATTGATAGCAACAAGGAACTGATCCTACAGGAAGGCTGTTTCATGCGGGGTTTCTATGTGCTTGTCTTTAAACAAATAAACACCGGTCAGAAGTGGACAAAGGAGGAACTCAGAGAGCTCCGTAGACACTTATGGCACCTCTCTGGATACATCCCAGTGCTTGTCCTCTTTCTGCTGCCCGGCGGCAGCCTCCTGCTTCCACTGCTCGCAGAGCTCTTAGATAGGAGGAAAGACAGGAGAAAGGGTGAGGCCCTTTAGGTGGGGGCTATACAGAGACAACAACCCCATCTCTTATGGTGATGCGTCTGTTGGTCCTTGCTGCAAGGTCATTGTTGTGGGTGACTATTATCACAGTGTGCCCCTCCTCATTGAGCCTCCTTAAGATCTCAAAAACCCTCTCGCTGTTTTGGCTATCAAGGTTTCCTGTAGGCTCATCGGCAAGGATGCATGAAGGCCTGTTTACCAATGCCCTTGCCACTGCTACCCTTTGCATCTCACCACCGCTTAACTGATGTGGAAGGTGGGATTCCTTGCCATTGAGACCAACTAATTCAATGAGATACCCTATGTATCCCTTATCTTCAGGCTTGCCTGAAAACAGGAGGGGTAGAAGGATGTTTTTATAGACCGTAAGACTTGGTATCAGGTAAAACTGCTGAAACACAAAGCCGAAAAAATCCCTCCTCAGCCTTGTCCTCTTGAGATCTGGGTAATTACTTACATCTTCACCATTTATCCTAACGGTCCCGGAGCTTGGGCTATCCATACAACCAAGTATGTGAAGCAGTGTAGTCTTGCCTGAGCCTGACTGCCCGCTCCAAGGGCCCTCATCATACCTGTCTCTTGTCGCCTTTCAAAGGCAGCCATTAGGACGGTGTTCATCACCCCTACGGCACTTATGATTATTGCAATTACCGCTATAGAAAGGCTCATTATCTTGGCTGAATTGGCAACCATAGAGAGGCTATTCATGATCTGAGATACAGTCACGATCTGTATGCCTGGTATCTGACTGGTGAGCATCTCTATGATCTCGCTGAGTCTTTCGGGGTTTCTAACCTGCACTGCAAGGGCAGTGTATGCCTTCTCCTTTTTTAGTATCTCCTGAGCCTTTTTTACAGAGGTATATACATAGGCATCGTCCTGAGAACCAGTCTTTTCTACTATCCCTGCCACCACAAGTGGCTTAGCAAGGTCGCCCAAAGGATATCGGTCACCTACTTTGAGACCGTCGTGAGAGGCAATCTCATAGCCAAGCAATATCTCATTGTCTGCTTTTGGTATCTCACCTGTGATCCTCCAATGCGGCTTGAGATAGTTGAGGAAGTTCATGGGGAGTCCGTAGATAATATCCACCATTTGTCTCCTGTTGTTAGGACTCTGGAAGACCAACAGGGGGGCTACGAGGGATATCTGTTCAGAGGGGGTTATTTTTTCTATTATAGAGGGGTCAAGGAACTTTGGTATCACCGCACCGTGTAAGATAAGGGATGCTACCTCATGGGGACAACCCGATGGCACAACCATAAAATGGACACCTGTCTTTGCGAGCTCCCTTGACAGTGCCCTGTCAAAACCCCCGTGAAAGGAGACAATAGAAAACAGCACTGCTGTTGAGGCAGCAATGCCTAAGAGGGCCAACAAAAACCTGATCCTGTTTCTTAGTAGGTTAGCTAAGCAAAGTGATAAGATGCCCATCAGGATATCTCAACGGCATCGGCAATGATCACCTTACCTTGTTCCGTATCTGAGACAATGCCTGTGACCATCGCCTGTTTGCCAGTCTTTGGTGGAAGCGTAAAGCCCTTTGGGGCAAGATTGATAAAGATCTGTCCAGTCCCGTCATTTATAAAAAACCAACACCCGTTTGACTGACACTGGATAATGATAATGCCCTTTAGATTGACCTTTTTGTCTCTAAGGGATGGATTCAAATAGACATCTTTTACCTTTACTAAGGGGGCACTGTGGTCTATGTTCCCTCCGTATTGCTCCTTCGTGCAGGACCACAAGAAAAGTAGCAGTATAAAGATAAACAGCCGTGTCATTGCTTGCATTGTAAGTGGCTCCTAAAGTGGTTACTTGTCAAACACCTCAATGATACATAAATGTCCGACTTATAGTAAAATCAAACATCCCATGAGACCAAGAGTTGCCACTGTTTATGTAGATAAGACAACGATCAATCAAGGTAGGACCATATCGCTCAATGCCGAAAGGTCCCACTACTTATGCAGGGTTATGAGGTGTAAGAAGGGTGATACCATTGAGATAGTTGATGGTCAAGGTGGCAGGTATGAGGCCGTTATTCAGGGATTGTCTCATCAAAGGGTGGTAGTGGCAATTGCAGCGATTAGGGTTGAGCAGCACCCTTACATGACAATACTCTGTCAGGCCCTTATCAAGGGCGATTGGATGGACGAGTTGATACAGCAGGTAACGGAACTCGGCATCAAAGAGGTCTATCCCATCATCACTGAAAGGACAATCCCAAGATACACTAAGAGGCTTATAAGGTGGCGTAAGATCGCAGAGCAGTCCATTGAACAGTGTGGGCGGAGCCATCTGCCAATCATCCACGAACCGATTACTGTGAAGGGTCTTTTGGAGCTATTTAGTACCCAAAATCAGGCCACAGGGATAATCTTTAGTAAGGCCTCAGATTACCTTCAAGAGGCCCTATTAAATGGGGTAGAGCAGGTTTACCTTGCAGTGGGACCAGAGGGCGGGTTTACTGATACAGAGGTATCAATGTTTTTGGAGGCAGGTTTTATAGGGGCCTCGTTAGGGCGCTTTACGCTGCGTGCCAAGAATGCTGCCCCATTGGCAGTAGCACTGACCCATTACTTCCTTGATAGACACAAAAGAGGTCAAAAGTTCTGATATAATAGCTGGTAAAAAAACAAGGAGGACAGAGTCATAGACACTAAAGAGGAGGCGATCATTGCAGCAAGGGCTGCTGCCGATAAGAAGGCCCATGACATAAGGGTGCTTGACCTGAGGAAGATCACCATAATTGCGGACTACTTTGTGATCTGTTCAGGAGAGAGCCCTATTCAGGTTAAGGCAATAAGCGAGTGGATAGAAGAGACCTTGAGAAGACATGGCATCAGACCCCTCAGGATTGAGGGTGCTGCCTATGCCCACTGGGTGCTAATGGACTATGGCTCAGTGGTTGTTCACATCTTTGAGACAGAGACCCGCGCATACTATGAGCTTGAAAAGCTCTGGATTGATGCCGAACCTGTTACCTTTGAATAGAAAATATTGATGTGAAGATCAGGCTCTTATGGGTTGGTAAGACAAGGACGAGATTTATATCTGAGGGCATTGAGCATTATATCAAACTTCTTAGGCCAATGGTGAACCTTAATATAGTTGAGCTTAAGGAAGCAAGGGGGATGGCTAAAGTGGCAGTACTTGATGCCGAGGCAAAGGCCATACTACGGGCATCAAAGGATTACATACTTCTTGATGAAAGGGGTTTAGAGCCCACCTCAGTAGGTTTTGCTGAATTATTGCAAGGGTACCTGCAATCCTCTAAGACCATAGATTTCGTCTTTGGAGGTGCCTTTGGGGTCTCATCTGAGGTCAAGAAAAATGCAATGGCCACACTCTCGCTTTCAAAGATGACCCTGCCCCACGAACTTAGCAGGCTTGTATTTTTAGAGCAACTCTACAGGGCCTTTACGATTCTAAAGGGTAAGGAGTACCACTACTGATGCACCTACAGGAGACACTGGATAGACCAATCAAGGTAGTTATAGACACCAGCCTTTTTGTAAATCCAGAGGTAAGGTACCGTTTTGGTGAAAACCCCACTGAGGCATTCAGCTCCTTCCTTCAGGACGCAAAGAGGCTTAAGACCGTCCAGTTCTACATGCCACCTCTGGTCTTTGAGGAACTACAGCACTTTATTGAGATAGACAGGATAAATACAGAAGACCTGTTTGCTATTGTCAGAAAATCCCCCAAGAGGCACGAGCTGATGTGTCCTGCCCATCTACTTTACGAATACATTGAGGAGATGCGCGATAGGGTCAATAAGGGCTTAAGGATAGCCGAAAAGGCAGTGCGTGAGACCACTTCAGGAAAGATTGACGAGATAATCCAAGACCTACGGCGTAAATATAGAGACGCCCTTAGGGAAGGGATAATTGATAGCCGTGAGGATGTGGATATGCTCTTGCTTGCGATGGAGCTTGATGCCTTTTTGATATCGGCCGATAAGGGACTGGTAAAATGGGCCGACAGACTGGGCATAAGGTGGATCTTCTCAGGGGAGTTTGCAGACTTTATGAACCATGTTATGGAGCAGTCCTTATCTCAGTAGGCACCCTCTGTTTTGAGGACAACCTTAACAGTCTTGAGTATTATCACGATATCAAGCCATAGGGACCAGTTGGTCACATAGAAGGACTCAAGCCTTGCCCTCTCTTTCATAGTCAACCTGTTGCGCCCAGAGACCTGCCATAGGCCTGTGATGCCTGGTTTGACCTGTATGTAGGAATAGGCAAGGACGCCATAGTATTGTTCAATCTCACCCTTAAAGGCAGGCCTTGGGCCAACAAAGCTCATATCGCCCTTGAGGATATTAAATATCTGGGGTAGTTCATCAAGGGAACACTTCCTCAAGAGCCTCCCAATCCTCGTCACCCTTGGGTCATCCCTGAGTTTACAGTATTTCTCATACTCACCCCTTGCGGCCTCATTGGTTTTTAGGTATTGCTCCAATATCCTGTCTGAATCCACATACATGGTCCTAAACTTATAGAGGCGAAACTCTACACCCCCCCTGCCGACCCTCTTTTGGGTAAACAACACAGGGCCTTTTGAATCTAATTTGATAAGGACAGATATGACCACCAATGTAGGTAAAAGCAGAGGCAAAACAAGTACAGCAAGGGCAATATCAAAGCACACCTTTATTGCCATATTTATGGGGTCTTTTAGGTTATTCCTTACAAGCAGTAAGGGTATGTCCTCCTCAACAAGTGGTATCAGTTCGGTATTTAAGAGGCCTATGCCCTCAATGTCTGGGGCTATGTATATGTTCTTAACTGCCCGCTGGACTACAGGTATGAGCCCTTTTATCTCCTCTTGCCCTGAGGTCAAGACCACTGTTGACACGCCAAGTGTCATTGATAGCCGATTTAACCATTTAATACCCTTATAGATCTTTACCTCACGGCCATTTATAGATACCCTATCAAGTCTACTACCTAACAGACATACCACCCTAAGGCCCATGTATCGGTCGCTGTCAAAGACTTTGGCCAGGCGCACAGCCCTTTCGCCCTCGCCTATTACAATAATCTTCTCTATACCAATATTTTGGCAGTGCAGCAGGTTTTTAAAAAACAGCCTACATAGTGGAATCAAAAAGACTGCATAGACAAATAGTAAGAGGACAAATAGTCTTGAGACCTCGTCGGTCATCTTAGAGAGGGTAATGATTGCCAATATAGCCACAGCACTGATCAATACTGACTGAACGACAGTCTTGGCCTCCATCCAGAAAATGAGCCTCTTTGAATACAGCCCCTCATAGGCAAATACGAGCACAAGGACAAGGGGTATCCACCACTGTCTTAAGAAGAACTCTGCGGACATAATCAAGGTTGGGAGAGATGGGACTACATGGGTTAATAATAGCCTTGTGGCATAGGCTGTAATAAAAGAAAAGTAAAATCCGAGTAGGTCAATTACAATCAGTGATGCAATATAGAGCGGTCTTTGCATTACAAGACCCCTGGCTATTTGCCTGTTCGTATCCGTGGATCCACAAGGGCATAAGAGATGTCTGCAATGAGGTTTCCTATCAATGTCAAGGTAGCCCCAATCATCAAAATGCCCATTATAGTAGGGTAGTCTCTTGCCATAGCAGAGGCATAAAAGAGTTGGCCCATACCGGGGATTGCAAAGATCGTCTCAAATATGACGCTGCCCCCAATTAGGCCTGGCACAGAGAGCCCTAATATCGTAACCACAGGCATTAAGGCATTTCTAAGGGCATGTCTTAGTATTACCGTGCCCTCACCTAATCCCTTTGCCCTTGCTGTCCTGATATAGTCTTGCCTTATCACCTCAAGCATGCTTGTCCTACAATACCTGCTTAAACCTGCAACGCCGCCAAAGGCACTCAAGGCCACAGGTAGTATAAGATGGTGTGTCCAATCAAGGAGCCTCTCAAGGGGTGTCATATCCTGGACCTCTACACTCTGGATCCCTGATATAGGCAGTAGTCCCAAGTGCACACCAAATAGGAGCATCAAGACCAGGGCAAGCCAGAATGTGGGAGTGGAAAAGCCAAGAAAGACAAAGATCGTCGTGAGGCGGTCAAAGAGTGAGTATTGCCTTACGGCCGAAACAACACCGATTGGGATGGCAATGAATACAATAAGCACAAGTGACAGTAGATTAATCGTTAGAGTTACAGGTATCCGTTCTTTGATCTTGTCAATCACCAGTTTGCCGTCTGAGAAGGACCTGCCAAAGTCAAGCACTATAAACCTCCTGAGCCAGTCTATGTATTGTTCATGGAGGGGTCTATCAAGGCCATAGAGCCTTTTTAGGTTTTCCCTTGCCTGTGCAGAGGCCTTCATGGACATCTCGGTCTCAATCTCAACAGGGTCACCTGGTGCAAGATGGATCACCACAAAGGAGACAAGGGTTATCCCAATAAGGAGGGGTATCATCATGAGTAGTCTCTTTATGATGTACATAGGCATAGGCTATATTACCACAAGCCCTTAAATCATTTTTACCTAAATTGGGCGATTGTAAGAAAGGCAGGGAAGAGATTGCCCCTCAAACCTTCCCCACTAAGCCTTTGCTTGGCTATCCTGTAAGGGCTTTTTTGGCCAAATAGCTCTCACCTATGTTATACTTTCTGCTCATAATATCAACTACTTTTTCAAAAGGGGTGTAGTTATCTAACATGGAGACAACAGAAAGACAGCATGCCACAGTAAATATTGACGAGGAAATGAAAGTCAGTTACCTCAATTACGCCATGAGCGTGATTATCGGAAGGGCATTGCCTGAGGTAAAGGACGGACTCAAGCCTGTTCAGCGCAGGATACTCTATGCGATGTTTAGGGAGGGCCTGCTTTCTGACAAGAAGTACTCAAAGTGCGCTGGTGTAGTGGGAGAGGTGCTCAAGAAGTATCACCCCCATGGCGACAGCGCTGTGTATGATGCCCTTGTAAGGCTCGCACAGGACTTTAATATGCGATATCCCCTTGTGGATGGGCAGGGCAACTTTGGCTCTGTGGATGGCGACCCTGCTGCTGCCTATAGGTATACCGAGGCGAGGCTTGCCAAGATAGCCGAAGAGTTCCTTGCCGATATAGACAAGGAGACCGTTGACTTTGTCCCAAACTTTGACGAGACCACCGAAGAGCCTGTGGTATTACCAACCAAGGTGCCAAACTTGCTGATAAATGGCTCTGCAGGAATAGCAGTGGGAATGGCTACAAGCATACCACCCCACAACCTCACTGAGGTCTGCGATGCCCTTATAATGCTACTTGATAACCCCGAAGCAACTATTGAGGAACTAATGGAGATAATTAAAGGGCCTGACTTCCCCACAAAGGCCATAATATGTGGCACTGCAGGTATTAAGAGTGCATACACAGAGGGCAAGGGGATTATAAAAATAAGGGCAAGGGCCGTGGTCTCAGAAAAGGACAAGGGTTCGGGTTCGCAGATTATTGTTAGGGAGATACCTTATCAGGTCAATAAGGCAAGACTGATTGAAAAGGTCGCTGATCTTGTGAGGGACAAAAAGATTGAGGGTATTAGTGCGATTAGGGACGAGTCTTCAAAGAAGGAGGGGATCAGGATCGTCATTGAGGTCAAAAAGGGTGAGATGCCTGAGATCATCCTAAATAACCTTTACAAGCACACCCAATTAGAGAGCACCTTTAGCATCATCATGCTTGCCCTTGTAGGAGGCCAGCCCAAGGTCTTAAACCTCAAAGAGATACTCTCTCTATTTCTAAGACACCGCCAGGATGTCGTCATCCGTAGAACAAGACACGACCTCAAGAAGGCCCTTGAGAGGGCACACATACTTGAGGGCCTCAAGATTGCCCTTGATCATCTGGATCAGGTCATTAGTGTAATCCGTTCCTCTGCATCGCCCGATGATGCAAGGCAGTTGTTGATATCAACCTTTGACCTCACAGAGATACAGGCAAAGGCGATCCTTGATATGAGGCTACAGAGACTTACAGGCCTTGAGAGATCAAAGATACTACATGACCACAAAGAGACCCTAAATCTAATAGAGGACCTCAGGGATATACTCAACAGAAAGGAGCGGGTCAACGGGATCATAAAGGCCGAGATTGAGGATATAAAGAAACGCTTTGGCGACCAAAGACAGACCGAGATAATCCACGAGGTAGGCGATATAAACATAAAGGACCTTATCGGTAATGAACAGAATGTGATTACCCTGACCCACGGAGGTTACATCAAGAGGACGCCCCTTTCTGAATACAACATCCAGGGCAGAGGGGGCAAGGGTACTGTGGGTGCCAAGACCAAAGAGGATGACTATGTGGAGCATATGTTTATAGGTTTTAACCACGACTACATGCTCTTTTTTACCAACACTGGCAGGCTCTACTTGAAAAAGGTCTATGAAATAGAGGAGGCGGGCAGACAGGCAAAGGGAAAGCACATAAACAACCTCCTTGAGCACCTCTCTGAGGGCGAACGAGTGGCAACAGCCTTTAATGTGAATGATTTTGGCAGCGGTTATCTGGTGATGTTCACAAAAAACGGTATAGTAAAAAAGACACCCCTTTCAGAGTATGGCAATCCGAGGAGCACAGGGATAAAGGCAATCATCCTTGATGAGGGAGACGAGCTTATAGCGGTCAAAAGGACATTTGGCAACCAGAATATTATTATAGGCACCCTTAATGGGTACTCCATCCACTTTCCTGAAGATGATGTAAGGCCCATAGGCAGGGTCGCAAGGGGTGTCAAGGGGATTGAACTCAGAGAGGGAGATCAGGTCGTATCGGCCGATGTGGTAGAGCCTGGCACCACCCTTTTGACTGTAACCGAGAAGGGGCTTGGCAAGAGGACTAAGATTGAGGAGTATCCTTTACAGAATAGGGGCGGCAAGGGCGTTATATCCATTAAGGTCGTCAGCAAGGGTGGCAATGCCGTGGGGCTCATGCAGGTCAAGGATGGGGATGTGGTGGTGCTTATCTCCAGTGCCGGTAATGTGATAAAACTCAGGGTTGACAAGATACCCATAATGAGTAGGAATACCCAAGGCGTACTGCTCAAAAGACTAACTGAGGACTCAAGGATCGTAAGCATTGGCAAGGCGGCAGAGGCAGTAGAAGAGGACGAGATAGATGAACAAGACGAAGGGGGACAGGGAAGTTAGAGATGAGTGGATAGCCCTGTTTCTTGCAGGTCTTACACTCTTTAATTGGCCATTTCTGCAGGTCTTTAGTGGTAATCACTATTACTATCTCTTTGTCTTCTGGTGTGTCTTTATTATAATAGTTGCCCTGGTAAGTTACTCTATCAAGACACTCCCAGAAGAATGAGCTACTCATCTCACGAGATACTGCTCGTAACAGTCATCTACCTAATAGTAATCTTTGCTGTTGCCTATTTTTTTGAAAATCGCAGAGACAGGCTCCTCAGCAAGACCCTTTATCCCTATATCTATGCCCTTTCCCTTGCGGTCTATTGCACCTCCTGGACCTTTTACGGCAGTGTGGGCAGGGCTGCCACTTCTGGACTGTCCTTCCTGACGATCTATATTGGTCCTACACTCATGGTTGCCCTTTTTCCATTGTTTTTCACAAAGGTGATAAGGATTGCCCGTCAAAACGGCATTACAAGTATATCGGACTTTTTGGGCCTTAGGTATGGCAGATCTATGTGGCTCTCAAGGATTGTCACCCTGATTGCCGTAATAGGGATAACACCCTACATAAGCCTACAAATCAAGGCAGTAATTGCCACAATGGGGATCATCGCCAATAAATCACCCGAGACCTTTAGTGGGGCGTGGGAGGGCTTAGTGATAACCCTTATACTTGGCCTGTTTGCATCGGTCTTTGGGGCAAGGAGGATAGACCCATCAGAACGCCACACTGGGCTCGTATATGCCATTGCCTTTGAATCGGTTTTAAAACTTCTGGCCTTTTTATCTGTAGGGCTCTTTGTCACCTATTACTTCTTTGGGGGACTCAATCACCTACTTGTAGGGATCAGAGACGCAGGATTATCCCACCTGCTAAGGATAGGCGGTGATAGCCCCACAAGTTATTCAGAATGGTGTGTGCTGCTTTTACTATCTATGTTGGCGATCGTGCTCTTACCAAGACAGTTTCAGATGGCAGTGGTAGAGAACAGCTCCATAGGGCATGTAAGGACTGCCCTTTGGTTATTTCCCCTATACCTATTGGTGATTAATCTCTTTGTGGTGCCTATAGCCTTTGCGGGCCTATTAAAGGGGATTGACCCTAAGATGTCTGATTACTATGTGCTAACCCTGCCCCTCTATGAGGGGTTTCCTGTATTGGGACTTATTGCATTTATTGGTGGCTTTTCTGCAGCTACGGCAATGGTGATTGTGGAGGCCATTGCCCTAAGCACAATGGTCATGAATAGCCTGATAATACCTGTGGTGCTTAAAAGGCTCTCCCATAACAGGTATCTCTCTACCGTGATACTCAACACCAAAAGGGCATTAATAATAGCAATCGTATTTATGGGTTACATATTTGCTGTTACCTTTGGCGAGCTCTTTACATTGGTTGACCTTGGGCTAAAGTCCTTTGAGGCCGTCAGCATCTTTGCACCTGCCTTTTTTGCTGCCATATACTGGAAAAGGGCCAACAAATATGGCGCCATTGCAGGGATTATTGGCGGTTTTATGGTTTGGCTTTACACCCTCATACTTCCAGCATTCATGAAGGCTGGATTGATTGACCCATCGGGGAGCATATATCGCATTGCTACTTCAAAGGTATTAAACCCCTCTGCACTCTTTGGCCTTGAGGGATTGGGCAAGTGGGAGCATTCATTCTTCTGGAGCATGCTGGTCAATCTCTCACTCTTTGTGGGCCTATCATTACTTACTAAACAGTCTGAGGAGGAACAGGTGCAGTCCCTTGTCTTTGTGGAGTCTTATCAAAAGGCATTGCCCTCTGAGGGCCTCCAGACGCAGCAGAGCCCCTTTGGGCTAATGGATATAGAAAACACGCTCTCACACTATATAGGCTATGAGGAGACCAAAAAGGCTATAGGAGAGTTCCTTTTACGACAGGGACTCTCTAAGGACAGGCTCAAGCCCACAGACCTACTGAGGATAAGACAGGAGGCTGAGAAGATACTTTCGGCATCCATCGGGCCAGTGCTTGCCTCCTTGATACTTGAGCAGCGGCTGCTACTTACAGAGGCCCAGCGGCAGAGGCTCTACGAGGAGGTCAGGCAGATTACTGAAAACATCAGGCTCTCAAGGCAGGAGCTGGCAGAGAAAAACAGGGAACTTCTCTCACTTAAGGAGTTTACCGAAAAGATCATAGAGAGTGCCCCTGTAGGGATTGCCTCTGTGGATGCCCATTATAATGTCCTTTATTGGAGTAGTAGCATGGAGGCTATAACAGGCATAAGCACAAAAGATGCCCGTTCACAAGGGCTACCTTCACTACTTAACTGGTTTGATGCCCAATGGTTTAAGGAGGTATCCAGGCGTAATGGTGCGGTGCGTCACAGTGATGGCAAGGTCCTTCAATACAGCATCAATCCCCTTAAGGACCCCTTAGAGGGGTATATCGTTATATTAGAAGACATAACTGAGCGAAGGAAGATGGAGGAAGAGCTACTTCACTCAGCCAAATTGGCAAGCATCGGGAGATTGACCGCTGGCCTTAGCCACGAGATAGGCAATCCCATAGCATCAATATCGTCTTTAGTGCAAGAACTTTCCCAAATGGACATGAATAGTGAGGACGATAGGCTTTTTTTAAAGAGGGCAATTGAAGACATCAGCAGCCACATTTATCGGATCAATGGGATCGTAAAGAGCCTTGGGAAATTTGCAAAGATATCTACTATAGAGAAAACCGAGTCTGACCTTGCTGACCTCTTTGAAAAGACCCTTGCCCTTGTGAGGTTTGATCCACGCTTTAAAGAGGTGGTAGTGGAAGAGAGGATAACGGCTACTTCACCGGTGCTTGTAAACACCGACCAGATACAGCAGTTGTTTATGAATTTACTCCTTAATGCCTTAGATGCCATGCCCAACGGGGGGAGGATTTTGGTTGAGAAGTTTGAGGAAGGCGATTGGGTGGTCTTTAGGCTTACTGATAACGGCATAGGCATGGATGACAATACGCTTAAGAGGATCTTTGACCCCTTCTATACCACGAAGCCACCTGGTAAGGGCACTGGGCTTGGTCTCAGCATCTGCTATGGCATAGTGAAAAATCATAAGGGGACCATAGAGGTCTCAAGCAGATTAGGTGAGGGCACTACCTTTGAGGTCAGGTTTCCTGTTGGGAGTTGAATATCTATCCAGTCAATATCTGTAGTATCTCCTCATACCTTTTGGCAGTCTTCCGTACTATCTCCTCAGGGAGTTCAGGCCCTGGATAGGTCTGGTCCCAATCCAGGCTAAGGAGGTAGTCGCGCACAATCTGTTTATCAAAACTGTCCTGTCCCTTGCCCGGCTGATAGTCTTTAATAGACCAGAATCGTGATGAATCGGGCGTCAAGATTTCGTCTATCAATATCAAGTCATTTTCATATAGGCCAAACTCCATCTTTGTGTCTGCTATTATTATGCCCTTTTTCTCTGCTATGTCTCTTGCCTTGTTGTAGACCTTTAGGGAAGTCTCTCTCACCCTCTGGGCGACATCAGCGCCTACAAGCTTTATGGTCTCCTCAAAAGTGATGTTGATATCGTGGCCCTCATCGGCCTTTGTGCTTGGTGTATAAAGGGGGGCCTCAAGCCTTGCAGACTCCACAAGACCTTCCGGCAGTCTAATCCCGCAGACAGTGCCTGACTTCTTGTATTCCTTCCACCCCGAACCAGACAGATAGCCCCTAACGATTGCCTCTATGGGCAATGGCTTGGCCTTTTTTACAAGCATGCTCCTGTCTCTCAGGACCTCTTTATAAGGCCTTAATACAGCAGGGTAATCATCAACATTTGCGCTGATTAGGTGGTTCTTTACAATGTCCTCAGTTTGTCTAAACCAATAAATGGATATCTGTGTGAGCACTTTGCCCTTATTGGGAATGCCTGTTGGTAGCACCACATCAAAGGCCGATACCCTATCGGTAGCGACTATCAGCAGGTTATCTCCTAAGTCATAGACATCCCTCACCTTGCCTCGTCTCAGTAATTTTACCCCCTCAAACTCTGTCTTTAAGACCAGACTATCCATATAGACCTCCTGTTTTAGGAATTAGTAAACTCACAAGACGAACGATAATTATACCATAAAAGTAGGGTTATTGAAAATAGCCAAAAATTCACTTGCAGTGGAGGCAGGACTGCCAAGACCCTTTCAACTCGGGGTTTTCTGAGCTTTGGCTAAAAACCTCCAACGCACGGCTTAACTGAAACACTGCCCCTGCGGAAAGTGGTTGCTCACCTTGTGGAGAGTGGGGGAGCCCTTGATGCACAAGGCTTGCAAGGCCGTCAAAAGATGCAGTGCTATGGGTAGCGGTTATCTGTTCATGGCGTCCCTTATTTTGTCATGGATAACATCTGGGCATGTAGAGCGGGCAAGTATCTCGTTCAGGTGATAGACCTTGATGGCAGAGGCAACCTCTTTTACACCATATTGAAGGCCAAGGACACAGGTCTGACAGGGCGTAACAATTGCCTCTGCACCAATAGACTCGGCCTCTCTAACCATTGTGGCAGAGATTTTGTGTTGTATCTCTGGGTTTGCCACCTTCAGCCCCCCTCCCATGCCACAACAATATGAGAATCCCCTGTGACGGGGCATCTCAATCAGTTTAATGCCCGGCACTGACTGCAAGACCCATCTCGGCTCATCATAGACATAGTTGTGTCTGCCTAAATGGCAAGGGTCATGGTAGGTAACGGTCATTGGGACCTGATGCCTAAAGGGCAGCCTCCCTTCTTTAATAAGGGAATACAGGAACTGTGTCAGATGTAATACCCGCTGATTATTGGGCCACAGGTCACTATAATCGTCAAATAACCCCTTGTAACAGCCTGCACAGGAAACTACAATGGTCTCTACCTTTAGGTTACTTAGAAGTCTTGTCCTCTTTAAGGCCTCCTCTTTAAAGGAGGGATCGCCCATCCTCTTGAGTTTGCTTGCACAACAGGGTTCATCGTTTCCCAATATAAAAAAGTCAACCCCTGCCTCCTGTAATAGACGGGCAGTCTGGATTGCTACAGACTGCATCTGGTCATCAAAGCTTGCAGTGCATCCAGCAAAGTATAATACTGGTGCAATTCTCTCTGTCCAGAGCGTCAGAGGTTTAATAAGTAAGCCCCTTTCCCATGCCCTCTGTGCCCAAAGTCCCCGTTCTGTCTTGGGCCTGCTAAAGGAGTTGTCAAAGGTCTTTATAGTCTCTATCTGTCTGACCTGCCCATCAGGTTGTGGTATCCCAACAGAGACTAAGGCCTCCCTTGCCTGTTCCCAAAGTTCTGGGGTATCAATCCTCATGGGACAGACCATATGGCATTGTCCACAGGCAGAACACTCATACAGGCCCTCAAGGAATTCCTCCTGTTCGGTCTCTGTGATATTCTCTTTCACAATACCCTTCAGGGCCTTGAGCTTCCCCCTTGCAGTGACGCACTCCCTCCTGTCTTGCTCATAGACTGGACACCAGAGCATGCACTCACCACACCTGGCACAGCCCTCAAGCTCAAGGAGCTGGCGCCAGGTCAGCCTCTTGGCTACCTTTTTGCCCTGTATCTTTTGGCCTCTGGCCAATAAATGTCTCTCCTTTCATGGTCTTGGGCGGCATTAACGGCTATTAAAAGTGGTCCTATTAGGCTATGCATGAGCTTACTGTGAGGTATATATACAAGCAGTAATACACCACTAAAGGAATGTAGTATCCAAATTACCGTAAGCACTGGGCTTAGTTCCTCAAGACTATACCTTCCCATGGGGCAAAGATGTAGCTGACGAAGGAATACTTGGCTAAGTCTGGACTGATTAGGGATATACGCATGGCCTCAAGGGCAAAACCAGATACTGTAAGCCACAAGAGAAAGAGCAAGAGCACTACATCCATCTGTTCGTTTAACTGCTGGGCAGGTCTGATAAAAAACCGTCGGTAAAACGCAATTACCAAGCCAATTAACAGTGTGAGCCCAAAGCTGTTGCCCCAAAGTTTTATCAAGGGATAGCCATTGCCGTACAGGATACTGGGGGTATGTCCACCATCAATCTTCAATAGGCCGGCAAGCCATACCATAAAGGTCGTTATTGAGAGCGACGATAAGGCTATAAAGCCCCAGAATATAAAGAGGTGCACAATCCATCTATAGGGCGAAAGCCCATACAGATGGCGTTGAAAAAAGACCTCATAGACCCAGATCTTCAATATCAGGCCTATCTTTTTTCTTTTTAGGTCTCTTAGCACCATACCACTGAACCAAAGCCTTAGCCTCTTATAGATTGCTATATCAAAGTATATATGGGCTACAAGCACGGTGAGCCAGAATATGGTCCAGGGTTTGTAATAGGAAACACTTGTCTGGATGTCTAACATTTCTGTCTAACAAATGCTAATAAAGGCCTAAAGCCTGCCTGTCCTTTCGTAGTCTTCAATGTATAACTTTAGGGCCCTCATCATGAGCCAGTCAGTAGAGGTCTTGTTGTCTGATGCAATCTTCTGGAGTCTTTGGAGCAAGTCTCTCTCTTCATCAGTAGGCTGTATTTTATTGTCTAATCGGGGTGGATTTGAGGGGTCATCGTTGATAGGACCTGAGCGCCTCAGATACTCCTCCTTGAGTATTTCTTTAACACTATTTATATCGCCACTATTGACTGCTTTGAGCATCTCCTCAGGGGCCGGAGGTGTAGGCGTATTATCTGATGCCCTATCTGTCGGTTGGTCACTGTTAATGTTTGATTTAGGAGGGACTATATCGGCCATCCCAGACATGCCCAAGACCATCATTGCAAGTGCCCGGGCATGGTCGCTGTCAGGTATATGGGTCTTAATAAACTCCTCAAGCCTACCTTGGGCAGCAGCCATTGCCATCCTGTCTGCAAGCATAGGGACCCCTTGTTCACCCTCTCTGTCAAGGCCCCATTTATCTCTACCAAAGGGTGTCTTTGGTGGTTTAGGTAATGGGCTGTCTTGTCTATCGTTCATCTCCTTGCCTCCATGTCTTTTCAGAGTGTTGTCAAAACTAAACAAAAATTGAGAGACTTTGGGCATATGCACCCATGTCCGTTATATATGAAGACCCTCAGCCTCTATGAGGATGAAATCTGCCCTCTAATGTCATTTAGAAGGGCGAAGCAACGAGGAATCTTTGGATAACAATAAGGGGCTTTAAATTCAGAGCCCAATCTATACGATACCATAAAGAGACACTGCAACACCTTACTGAACAGCCCTCTTAAGCCTCAGCTCCTCCTCTTGGCTCAAGGGTCTTAACTCACCAGGCCTGAGTCCCTCCAGATACAGACCATCAATGCCGACCCTACGGAGCCTTAAAACCCTATGACCTATGGCCTCTACCATCCTCCTTATCTGCCTCTTTCTGCCTTCATAGAGCACAAACTCCAGCCAGGTGTTGTGGTCTGTCCTCTTGAGTATATTGACCTTTGCAGGGGAAGTCATCCCGTCCTCAAGCCTTATGCCCCTTCTTAGTCTATCAATGTCTTTCTCAGTGGGCTCATCGCTGACCTTTACATGGTATGTCTTGGGGACCTTTTGTGAGGGATGGAGGATCCTATTGGCAAGGTCACCATCGTTGGTAAGGAGCATCAATCCTTCAGAATTGTAATCCAGCCTGCCTACAGGAAACAGCCTGTATTTAATGGCACCGACAAAATCGCCAAGGCACCTCCTGCCCTCAGGATCTGAGAGGGTAGATACCACACCAGTGGGTTTGTAAAAGAGGTAATAGACCCTCTTTGTGGGTTCTGATACAGGCCTTCCATCAACCCTGATATAAGACCTTTCAGGGTCAATTCTCATCCCAATCTGGGCAGGCTTGCCGTTTACAATAACCCTACCTTCTCTAATTAGTTGCTCTGAGGCCCTCCTTGAGGCCACACCAAGTTGGGCGAGGGCCTTTTGTATCTTGATCTCCATGCCCTTATATCTTTATCTCCACATAGGACCTCTCCCTCAGGCCCTTAAGCCAATCTCTGTACCTCCTATTGAATTGTTCCTCTGTAAGCCTCTGTCGCACCGCCTCCCGAAGGTCCTTGTCGCCCTTGACCTCCCTCTTGTGATGTAGCAATACAATGTTTAATCCATGCTCTGTCCAAAAGGGCTCGCTCACCTCATTGTCCCTTAGGCCTTCTAAGACCTTTATCAACTGGGGAGAGATGTCACCCTTACCCACAAAACCTAAGGTGCCTCCTGTCTTTGCAGATGGGTCAGTGGAATACTGTCGTGCAAGGTCTGCGAAGGATTCACCCTTTTTAAACCTCTCTATGACCTCCTTCGCCTTAGACTCAAGGGCATCCTTTGGACCTGTCTTGCCGAGGTTGATTATGCTAATTACATAGCCCTCTATATTTTTCAGCATAGCCCTGTCGTTTTTAAGGGCTGTATCTATGTCTCCCTCTGAGACGATTATCTTATTCCGGACCTCCTGATCTACTATCCTGTTTAAGAGCATCTGTTCTAAGAGTCTCTTTTGGTAGTCCTTAAAGGTAAAGCCCTCCTGTGCAATGGCCTTTTCAAACTCCTCTCTGCTCATGCCATACTTATTCCTTATCATCTCTATGGCGCTTTGTACCTCATCCTTTGATACGGTTATACCCCTCCTCTCGGCCTCCTGCAGTTGCAGGCGCATGTCAATCATGGTCTCAAGGAAGGTGTGTTCATTTTCTTTGAATATCTTGAGCTTCTCTTTGGGGTCAAGGTTCTTTACATTATCAAGGGCCTCAAACTCCATGCCCTTATAGAGGTCGCTCCAGGTAATGACCTCTTTGTTTACAATTGCCACCACCTTGTCAAGCAGTACTGCCGCACTGGTATTGCCGGTAAGTAAAATCAATAAAAAGGGCAGATACATCAGTTTCTTCATAATCAAGCCTCCGTGCTCATGGTTTGAATCAAAACGATTTATGGTATTATATTACCTATCGGTGAGGCAAACGGTTGAACCTACATAGGGCTCCCTACATAAGGCTCCCTACATAAGGCTCAAGGTAAAGAAGTCTTAACTATCATTCCAACACAAGGTGAAGGTCAAGGGGACCCACAAGAGAGGGGAGGAACCATACTTTTTAGAATGACAGTGAAGGTGCAAGGGAAGATTCCTCGTCGCTATCACCTCTTGGAATGACACTTTTGATAATAGTCGGCACAGGGATGTCCTGCCTATCGGAATTTTATAGCGCCAAAATTTGTGATGAATAAAAAGTTCTACCTAATAGGTCTGGGACTCATCACCCTGACCCTGGGCTATCTCACCTATCTATTGCTTTTGCCCTTCCTTGCCCCTATTACATGGGCAGTAGTGCTGTCGCTGGTATTCTATCCGATGTATCTACTGATTAAACGGTATGTGCGTAATGAGAGCCTTGCGTCCTCTATCACCTTGCTCGTAATAATTGCCATGATTGTGGGACCCTTTTCCTATATTACCTTCATGCTGATTGATGAGATAAGGTCTATCGCCATAAGACTCCAAGATGGCAATCTCTTCAAGGAGCTTATTGAGCATCCAAGGGCCTATCAGATATTTAATAAGGTCTTGTCAATACAGCAGATTTCTGCCGAAGAGTTTGAGCGAAGGGTTATTGATAGCCTATCAGGATTGGGCATGACCATCATAGCAGGCCTTACCAAGAACATTGGCAATGTCCTTAGCCTAATAGTAGACTTTGTGATCATGATCTTTGCCACATTCTTCCTCCTAAGAGATGGGGCTATCTTTGTAAAGGAGATAGAGGGCTTTATGCCCTTTTCAGAGGAGCAAAAAAGGAGACTCGGTGCCCAGATAAGGGATGTGGTGGTATCAACCGTGTACGGAGGTATTATTGTTGCCCTTTTGCAGGGGTTGATCACAGGCATTACCCTTTCACTCTTAGGATTTAAATCCCCTGTGCTTTGGGGCACTGCTACTGCGGTTGTATCCTTTGTCCCACTTGTAGGTGCCTCTGGTGTCTGGGGGCCTGCTGCAATATACCTGTTTATAGAAGGTGCCATTGCCAAGGGGATAATCCTCGTCATCGCTGGTATTTTTGTCATTAGTATGATAGACAACATCCTTAAGCCCATTATCATCGGTAGCAGGACCAAATTACCAGTGGTAGTTATCTTTTTCAGTGTACTTGGTGGACTGAGCGTCTTTGGCCTGATAGGCCTGATTGCAGGGCCCCTTGTGATAGCCCTCTTCTTTTCAGTAATCCAGATCGTTAGAGACATCGCCCTTGCCAAAGAGCCTCCAAAATAGGGACGCCTGAAGGAACAATCAGACGCCCAATCCAACGCTAAAAAGGTGCAACGAGAGTCATTCAGCCACGGCATAAAAAACTGCGAGTTTAAAGGGTCTTGGCAGACCTGTCAATGCTGTAACACCATTATTTGGGTATGTGTTTGGCTATTGATGGTCTTTCTTTTGGCCGCATGTGGTAAATCAATTACAGAGGCTGATATCCTCTACTACAGGCTCAACTCCGATGTCGCCACCTTAGACCCTGCCTTTATCACCGATGTGAACAATGCGGCCATAGCGGCAAAGCTCTATCAAGGACTTGTTAGCCTTGATAATGCCCTCAAGATAGCCCCAGACCTTGCAGAGCGATGGGAGATATTGGAGGGTGGCAGGCTCTACAGGTTTTATATAAACAGCAAAAGGACCTTCTGTAATGGTAGGGATGTTACGGCACAGGATGTTAAGTATTCCTATGAAAGGCTTTTAGACCCCAAGACTGTGTCACCAAACCGGTGGGTATTGGAGAGGGTTAAATCTATCAAGGCTGTGAACAGTTATATCGTTGATATCAGGCTTAAGGAGCCCTTTGCGCCCTTTTTGGCAATGCTCACTATGCCCGCAGCCTATGTGGTCCCAAGAGAGGTGGTTGAAAAGTGGGCAAAGGGCTTTGCCTTTAGGCCTTGTGGCACTGGGGCGTATGTACTTGACAGTTGGCTGCCGAGCAGAGAGATAAGGCTAAGGCGGCGGGAATATCCAGACAACCAGTCAGGCATTTCAAGGGGCATAGTCTATAGGATTATACCCGAGGACCTGACGGCCATAAGCGAGTTTGAGTTGGGTAACCTTGATGTTATTGGCCTTCCGGGGTCGGCATATGTGAGGTTCAAAAGAGACCCTAAGTGGAGGGATTTGATTGTAGAGTCACCATCCCTCAACACCTATTATCTCGGGATGAATACCGAAAGGCCTCCCTTTAACAATAAGGACCTGAGGAGGGCTGTTGCCCTTGCTATTGATAGGGCAAAGATATTGGACACCTTTATGGATAAAAGGGGCAGGTTGGCCGATGGCATTGTCCCACATCCCCTCAGGAGGTGGCCAATTAATGAGACTATTAGATATGACCCGGCTGAGAGTAAAAGGATAATTGATAATTTAGGTTTAAGAGGACACAGGGTCTTGATGCTAATAACTGCTGACCAGGAGGTCATAGACCTGGCCGAGATAATCCAGCATTACTTAAAGAAGGTAGGTATAGAAGTGGTGCTCAAGGCCATGGAGTGGAGTGCCTTTAAAGAGGCCATAAACAAGGGTGAGGCCGACATCTTCTGGCTCAGTTGGTGGGCCGACTACCCTGAGGCAGAGAACTTCCTCTATCCCCTCTTTCACTCCTCAAACAAGGGCATTGGTGGAAACCGGACAAGGTATTCAGACCCAAGGGTTGATACACTGTTAGATAAGGCAAGGGCCACCAACGATAGTGCAGTCTCTTTATATAGGCAAGTAGAGCAGATAGTGCTTGACGATTTACCGCTCATACCCTTTTGGCACAGGGCTGATTATATCCTAAGACAGCCATGGATTGAAGGCCTACAGCCATATCCCATTTATAGCATGGATAGAGGGCTTGGATTAAGGAAGCTAAAGTAGGGGTGAAATATGCTAAAAAAGTATGGCTATCGGTAATTCCTGATTTCAAATAACCCATAAAATGCAAGGTGCGTAAACATTTCCATAGGTAACCAGTGTTTTAATTAACTGTGCGTTGGAAGTTATATAGCCAAAGATTAGAAAACTTCGTGATAAAAGGGTTTTTGTAGTCCTGCCTCCACTGCAACTGCATTTTTAGGGTTAACTGAACTAAAAAGCATATAAGATCTGCGAGCCCTTGCATGACACAGAGAGGACGGTTATAAAAGGGAGGTCTTATCTCAACCTGCAACTTTGCTGTAGGCTGATTTCTTAGGCTTGTGTGCCCTGTGGGTTCCGCTAAATACTGAGCCCCTCTTCCCATAGTTTGCCATGTATTTCTTTGATAAGGGGGTATAGTGTGGAGGCGTCTTTGGCCGATATTGAAAGGGCCTTATGGCGAGTGGCTACATTAAGGGCCTCTTCAACGCTCACCTTGTCAGACTTATTGAAGACTAACATCTGAGGCTTGTCTTGTAAGCCAAGTTCTCTTAGTATCCTGTTGACTGAGTCTATATGCTGCTCATATCTTGGGTTAGATATGTCCACGAGGTGTATTAGCAGATGGGCATCCTCAAGCTCCTCAAGGGTTGCCTTAAAGGCTGCCATAAGGTCCGCAGGCAGGTCTCTTATAAAACCTACCGTGTCGGTGATAATGGCGTCCTTTTCAGAGGGAAATCGTAGCCTCCTGCTGGAGGTATCAAGGGTGGCAAAGAGCCTGTCCTCTACAAATACAGAACTCCTTGTGAGGGTATTAAGGAGCGTTGATTTGCCCGCATTGGTGTAGCCAATTATGGATACTATAGGGATACCCTGCTGAAGCCTCTTTTGTTTCCTCTGCCTTCTTGCAGCGGTAAGCCCCTTAAGCTCCTTTTCAAGGGTAGAAATCCTCTCCCTTATTCTCCTACGGTCCATCTCAAGTTTTGTTTCGCCTGGGCCCCTGCCCCCAATACCACCCATTAGTCTTGACATGGCCGTGCCCTTGCCTGTCAGCCTGGGTAACATGTATTTCAACTGTGCAAGTTCCACTTGGACTTTACCATCCTTGCTGTGTGCCCTCCTTGCAAATATGTCAAGGATTAACTGAGTACGATCAATTACCTTGAGCTCCGTCTTGTCTGAAATGGCCCGACCCTGAGAGGGTGAGAGTTCTTGGTCAAAGATCAGCATCGTGGCACCCTTCTGCATGGCAAGTATAATGATCTCCTCTAACTTGCCCTCCCCAAGGAGGTACTTAGGGTTAATCTCCTTTAGTCGCTGGATGACCATGTCAAGGACCTCTACCCCTGCAGAAAGGGCCAATTCTTTAAGCTCTGAGAGTGACTCCTCAATATCAAATCTTGACCTGATATCGGCACCCACCAGTATTGCTGCCTCTCTATCTGGGCCCCTTTCAAGGACCACGCTCCTTCCCATCTCTGCCTCAAGGGACCCTATGAATTCCCTAAAATCAAGATGAAAGCCATAAAAATCGCTGTTATAAACATTAGGTCTTTTCCAAGAGGGCATCAGATGGGCAGTGTATATCCTATAAGGAAGTCCGTCTCTGACTGTAATAGCGGCAATCATATCAAACCTAAGGAGCGACAGGTCGGTGAGGTCTTCATTGCTCAGGGGCTCATCCCTCAAGTGTGTATGTATAAACCTCAAGCCCCTCAAGGCGCTCCTGCCAAGCCTGTAGTCTTCAAGGGATGGTATATAGACCCTATGGAAATCGCCTAAAAGGACATGGGTGACCTTGCCCTCTCTTGAGATGATAATGCCTATCTGTCTCTGGAGGTCAAAGGAGAGTGCACTGATGTACTTGGCCAACTCTTGGGTGATAAGTAGATTTGGTGGGACCTTTCGGCGGTATATCCTCTCTAAGGCCTGAAGGACACCCTTTTTAAGACCTGAGGTGTTGCCGAGTATGGTGGGTATCTCTTTACTCCTGATAGGGGCAGTCCCTCCCCTGCAGTGGAGGGGAGGGACATAAGGACTCTATTTTCTCAGGGCTGCCTGCGCTGCTGCAAACCTCGCAATGGGTACCCTAAAGGGTGAACAGCTTACATAGTTAAGACCAATCCGATGGCAGAACTCTACTGACTTTGGCTCTCCACCATGCTCACCACAGATACCGAGCTTGAGGTCCTTTTTGACCTTCCTCCCCTTTTCAACGGCCATCTTCATGAGCTCCCCTACGCCAGACTGGTCTATGGATATAAAGGGATCATCAGGGAGCATCTTGTTTTCTACATAAAAGGGTAAGAACCTACCTGCATCGTCTCTGCTAAGGCCAAAGACGGTCTGGGTGAGGTCATTGGTGCCGAAGGAGTAAAAATCGGCATACTGGGCTATCTCATCAGAGGTCACACAGGCCCTCGGAAGCTCAATCATGGTGCCTACTCTATAGGGGACCTTCACGCCATATCTCTTCTGCACCGACTCTGCGGTGTTTATGGTGAGTTCACGCATCTTTACCAGTTCTGACACATGCCCCACTAAGGGTATCATGATCTCGGGCAGGACCTTTACCTTCTTTTTGACAAGTTCGCAGGCGGCCTCCATGATTGCCTGCACCTGCATCTCGTATATCTCCGGATAGGTCACGCCGAGGCGGCAACCCCTATGGCCAAGCATAGGGTTGAACTCATGGAGGGAATTGTTCTTTGCCTTTAAGGTCTCAACGCTGACGCCCATATCTTGGGCAAGTTCTTCAATGTCTTGTTCTCTTTGGGGGAGGAATTCATGAAGGGGTGGGTCTAAGAGCCTGATTGTTACTGGAAGTCCTGCCATAGCCTCAAATATGCCAATGAAGTCATTCTTTTGAAATGGCAGTAGTTTGGTAAGGGCCCTTCTCCTGCCCTCTTCATCTTCTGAAAGTATCATCTCCCTAACTGCCTTTATCCTCTCAGGGCCAAAGAACATGTGCTCAGTCCTACAAAGCCCTATACCTTGGGCACCATAAGAGCGGGCTATCTTAGCATCCTCAGGGGTGTCGGCATTTGTCCTTACCCCGAGTTTCCTAAACTGGTCGGCCCACTTCATGAGCTCCTTATACCACTTGTTGTGCTCAGGGTCAGCAGGGAGGAGTTTTAATTGTCCCTCATAGACCCTGCCCTTTGTTCCATTGAGGGTAATCCAATCGCCCTCTTTGAGGGTCTTGTTGCCAACCTTTACGGTCTTGTTGTGGACATCTATCTCAAGGGCCGAGCAGCCTACTATACAGCACTTGCCCCAGCCCCTTGCAACAAGGGCAGCATGGCTCGTCATTCCGCCCTTTGCAGTTAGTATTGCCTCAGCTGCATGCATGCCGTGCACATCCTCAGGGGATGTCTCGTTTCTGACGAGTATTACCTTCTTGCCCTTCTTCTTCCATGCCTCGGCATCATCGGCTGTAAAGACTATCATGCCTGTAGCACCACCTGGTCCTGCAGGGAGACCCTTTGCAAGCTCTCCAGCCTTCTTCTCTTCTATTGGGTCAACACTTGGGTGCAGCAATTCATCAATCTGGTCTGGTTTTACCCTCAAGATGGCGGTCTCCTTAGAGATCAACTTCTCTTGGGCCATCTCAACGGCCATCCTGATCGCTGCCTGTCCGTTTCGCTTACCCACCCTTGTTTGGAGCATCCACAGCCTGCCGTCCTCAATGGTAAACTCTATGTCCTGCATGTCCTTGTAGTGCCTTTCAAGCCTTTTCTGTATCGCAAAGAGCTCCTTGTAGAGCTTTGGCATCTTCTCCTCAAGCGATGGGAGGTGCTTGGTGTCTTCTGTCTTACCCTTGATGTTTACAGGATTTGGCGTCCTGATGCCGGCAACCACATCCTCACCCTGTGCATTTGGGAGCCATTCGCCAAAGAACATGTTTTCGCCAGTGGCCGGATTTCTTGTAAAGGCAACACCTGTGGCAGAGTTATCACCAGTATTTCCAAAGACCATAGCCTGCACATTCACTGCCGTGCCCCAGTCATCGGGGATCTTCTCTATCTTCCTGTATGAGACGGCACGCTTGCCCATCCAGGACTGAAACACTGCCCCAATGCCACCCCACAACTGTTCATTGTGGTTATCTGGAAATTCCTTCCCGAGGGTCTCTTTGATTATCACCTTAAACCTATCGCACAGGAACTTTAGGTCTTCAACTTGCAGGTCCACATCGGTCTTATATCCCTTCTCTCTCTTGAGATTGTCCATCTCGTGCTCAAGCTTTTGCCTAATGCCATGACCCTCTTCAGGTTCAATACCAGCGGCCTTCTCCATGACCACATCGGAGTACATCATCAAAAGCCTCCTGTATGCGTCATAGACAAAGCGCTCATTATTGGTCCTTTTTATTAGACCAGGGATGGTCTTTGTGGTGAGGCCAATATTCAATACTGTCTCCATCATACCGGGCATTGAGCTCCTCGCCCCTGAACGGACTGAAAAGAGCAGTGGATTTGAGGGGTCACCGAACTTCTTTCCCATTATCTTTTCCACCCTCGCAAGGGCGGCCTCTACCTGTGGCTTCAACTCAGGGGGATACTTCTTATTGTTGTTGTAATAAGCGGTGCAGACCTCTGTGGTTATGGTAAAGCCCGGGGGCACTGGTATGCCCAGATTGACCATCTCTGCGAGGTTGGCACCTTTACCACCAAGCAGGTTTTTCATGTCTGCCCTGCCATCTGCCTTACCTTCGCCAAAGAAGTAGACATACTTCTTTGCCTTAGATGACTTGGTTGCTGGAGACTTCTCCTGTTTGCTACCCTTTGCTACAGTCTTTGCCATATAGATACCTCCGTTGGGATTTATTGCACCACTCAAAACGATATAGTCTATATTATGGACTCATAAAATTCAATATCTTACTGACTTATGGTAAAAGGGCGGTCTGGAAATAAGCACCATTATCGCAATGCTGACAACAAGGTATCGCTCTTATGCCTTTTGGGGTAATCTCTTGCCTTATCGTCGGCAGGTTCGCCCAATTTAGAGATATAATCCTCCCCATGTCATAGATTATCTAAACTCCTCAGGGTTTATAAACCTAAACCACCTCAGGCACTCAAGGGCGAGGTTGTATATAAAATGGGGATCCCCTGTAATGCCTGCCAAGTTTTCGTCTCCCTGACAGTCTGACTCGGAATTGAGATACTCCTGTAGGGCGCAGGTAGTTATCACATATTCGCGTTCAACAAAGAGATTATCTTTTACCCTTACGGTTATATGTGTCTTGCCGGCATCAACGATACAATCAGGCACTGAGCCGTTGTAAAACTCGTTGAGCCTACGCCTTATAAACTCAGCCCTTGATTCCATTACTTACCCCCCTTCTAATGTCCTCTGCAATAACACACCACTTTACAGGAAATATCATCTCAAAGGTCGTCCCCTTACCAACCTCGCTCCTTACCTTTATCTCACCTAAGTGTTCTGCCACGATCTGCCTAACCAGTGGTAGCCCCATACCTATCCTGTTTTCACGGGTACTGAAAAAGGGTTCAAAGACCTTTCCAAGGAGTTCTTCAGGTATGCCAGAGCCTGTATCGCTAAGCTCTATTATTACACTATCCTGCATGGTCTTTGTAGAAATCTCAATGCTACCGCCCGGCGGTGTAGCCTCAATGGCATTTTTAAAGAGATGAAAGAGGGCGGCCCTTATCAGGTTCTTCTGGGCGTTGATCTTGGCAGGACTAAGATTAACCTTTAATTGTATCCCCTTTTTTCCTACGTCGTCCCTCATCAAGAGGACTATGTCATTTACGATCTCATTGATGTCTATATACCTAAACAGCCTCTGCCTATTTTTGAGTATCCCCTCAAAATCACCCACAATAGACTCAAGCTTCTTGCACTCCTCTAAGATGTCTTGAAGATTTCCCTCAACCTTCTCCGAGAGACTCTCCTTGCTTAAGAGCCGCTTGCTGACACAACCAATGATGGCCACAGGGTTTCTGACCTTATCGGCTACCGAAAGGCCAAGGATAGCCATAGTCCTTTCTGCCACCAGGTCTTCAAGTTCTTTGTTCAGGTTTATAACATCGGCATTAATCTCCTCAATCTTCCTCTTATCCTCAGAGACCTTTACATATATAGGATAAAACCTGATAAAAAAGAGGCTCACCGTACCAAGCCATATAAAGGTCAGAGTATCGATACTACCTGTAAAGGGCTCCAGATATGCCAATATGTGGTCTAACTCAAGGGACAAAAAGAGGTGCCGAATCGTGTATCCCATTGTCCTTGATAGGGCATAAATGGCGTAGGAGGCCGTAAGCCAGACCATATAATTCCAAATGATGTTGTCCCTGTTACTTCTTAGCAGCCGTAGGCTTTCAAGCAGGCACATGTAGGATAGGGTGAGAAAAACAATAGAGCCCACAATGTCAAAGATTATAATAGGTAAATACGGAAACATAGCCGATGTGTAGGCCTCGTCCTCCTTTATCCTGAGCCTTCTAAGCCCAAGATAAAATAGAAACATCGCTATGTTCAAGAGGGCATAATCAAAGTGACTTATGTAAACTATTAGATCTATAAACCTTCCAATATATACCTGCTGCTCAAGATACTTAAGGCCATGGATCTCCCCTACGATCCACAAGTCTGCACTCCTTGCGACCATCGTGTCTATGTTCCATAAATTAAAAAAGGTCAATGATAGATATATGTGCCTCCATCCTTCTACCCTATGCAGGCCGTTTCGTCTCAGATAGGCTATCAGTATCACACAGGATACAAGAAAGAATATCCTCCCCAAGACATTTGTATAGACCGCTGGATAGTCATGGGGCACAAGGGCAAGACAATCATTGGGATATAGGATAAGGGCAAAAAGGCCTAAGCCCTGTGGAAATCTCATCCTTTAACTCCCATAACGATAAAAGGAATTGGGAGAGGCGGGGCTGCAAAAAGGCCTTTTTTGCAAACCCTTCCCTCTTGGAGCAGTGCTTTTGTTATGCCCAAACATATACATTGCAGGTTATAAGACCGATTTTAGTAAACGGCGCGTTGACATGGTTTGGCAGCCTCACTCCTTAACAAGTTGGGGTTAAAGGTTTCCTTTCTGATGAGCGATAAACTACTATAAACTAAAAAGGAGGGAAAATAAAAATGTCAGAGATAGGGGTAATAAGCACTGGTGTGGCAGCAACTCAGGCCATGACCCAATTGAATATCAGCACCGAGGCACTTAAAAAGGTCATAGAGGCCGATCAAAAGATGGCTAAGGCCCTTGAAGGCCTTTCAGTTGCTACATCACCTGCCACAAAGACGGCCTCAGGCGGCGTTGACATCTATGTGTAGGTCAACAGGCTACCCGGCCCCGCTTGATAGCGTCAGCAATCCTGAGGGCCCTTACGGTCTCTTTTACATCGTGCACCCTTACAATGCTTGCGCCATTGATGGCTGCAACCACTGTAGCAGCTATTGTGCCCTCAAGCCTCTCATCAGCTGGTAGCCCACCTAACAGGTGACCAATAAAGGCCTTTCTTGATACACCTACAAGTATCGGCCTATGAAATACCTTAAACTCTTGAAGGTCTCTTAGTAACTGTAAATTGTGGTCAAAGGTCTTACCAAAACCGATGCCCGGGTCTATAATTATCCTGTCTTCCCTGATCCCTGCCTCAAGGGCCAGCCTTATCCTCAGTCTAAAGTAATCAAGCATCTCAGGTACAAGGGCCTCATAGTGGGGGGCCTTCTGCATATCCTTTGGTCTACCCTTGATGTGCATGAGCACCACAGGGACATCATAGTGGGCTGCAAGGCTTGCCATCTTACTGTCAAAGCCGAGGCCGCTTATGTCGTTGATCATTGAGGCACCTGCCTCAAGGGCCTCTCTTGCGACCTCTGACTTATAGGTATCTATGGATATGGGAGTGGTAGTCAATCTGGATAACTCTTTGATAACTGGAATGACTCGTTTTATCTCCTCAAGGCTGTCAACGGGGTCGGACCCAGGGCGCGTGGATTCGCCCCCAATGTCAATTATGTCGGCGCCCTCTTGGATCATCCTCATGGCCTGTCTGATCGCATCATTGGGCCTAAGGAAGCGACCGCCATCAGAAAAGGAATCGGGCGTCACATTGAGGATACCCATCACATAGGTCTTTGTGGAGAATTCACAGGTAGTGTCTTTAATGGTAAGTTTCAAAACTGAATTATGCAGCCTGAAGCTGTTCGCCCTTTACTTGTCTGATTATTTCGTCTATATCATGGGACTCAAGGGTCTCCCTCTCAAGCAGGGCCTTTGCAAGGGAATCAAGCACCTGGAAGTTCTCTTCTAAGAGTTTCTTTGCCTTTTCATAGGCCCCCTTGACGATGTTTGTGATCTCGGCGTCTATCTCCTCAGCAGTCTTCTCGCTATAGTTCTTGTGTTTGGCGATCTCCCTACCGAGGAATATCTGTTCGTCCTTTTTCCCAAAGGCAAGGGGACCAAGCCGTTCGCTCATGCCCCACTCGGTAACCATCTTACGGGCGAGCTCGGTGGCCCTTTCAATGTCATTGCCTGCCCCGGTAGTCATCTGATTAAACACCAGTTCCTCTGCAGCCCTACCACCCATCAATACACTTAGTGTCTTTTGTAGAAAGTCCCTTGTGTAGGTGTAGCGGTCGTCAATGGGGAGTTGCTGTGTTACACCAAGAGCCCTGCCCCTTGGGATAATGCTCACCTTGTGAATTGGGTCTGTCCCGGGCGTAAGCTTTGCAACAAGTGCATGGCCTGCCTCGTGGTATGCGGTGTTTTTTCGCTCTGTCTCACTGAGCACCATGCTGCGTCTCTCTACACCCATAAGGACCTTGTCCTTTGCAAACTCAAAGTCAGACATGTCTACCATCTCCTTTGAACGACGCGCTGCGATGAGGGCTGCCTCATTTACGAGGTTTGAGAGGTCTGCCCCTGAAAAGCCGGGGGTGCCCCTTGCGATCTTCTCCAGGTCCACATCCTCTGCGAGGGGCAGCTTTTGGGTATGCACCCCGAGTATGGCAAGCCTACCCTTTACATCAGGCACAGGGACAACGATCTGACGGTCAAACCTGCCAGGCCTGAGCAGGGCTGGATCAAGGACATCAGGCCTGTTTGTGGCCGCAATGATAATAATCCCCTCGTTGCCCTCAAAGCCGTCCATCTCCACAAGTAACTGATTGAGGGTCTGCTCCCTTTCGTCATGGCCACCACCGAGCCCAGCACCCCTGTGCCTGCCCACGGCATCAATCTCGTCAATAAAGATTATGCAGGGGGCGTTCTTTTTTGCCTGGTCAAAGAGGTCCCTTACCCTTGAGGCACCTACACCCACAAACATCTCCACAAAGTCAGAACCGGATATGGAAAAGAAGGGGACATCGGCCTCCCCTGCTATCGCCTTTGCAAGCAGTGTCTTGCCGGTTCCAGGGGGACCAACCAGCAGGACACCCTTTGGTATCTTCCCTCCGAGTTTTGAAAACTTCTGGGGGTCTTTGAGGAATTCAATAATCTCCTCCACCTCTGCCTTGGCCTCCTCTATTCCCGCCACATCAGCAAAGGTCACCTTCACTGATTTGTCGGACATGAGCCTCGCCTTTGCCCTCCCAAAGGACATGGCCCTGTTGCCCCCCAGCTGCATCTGACGCATAAAGAAGACCCACACGAGCACGAGAAAGATGATTGGTCCCCAAGAGAAGAAGAAGTTTATATACCAGGGGTTCTGCTCCGGTGGCTTTGCGATGATCTTCACCTTTTTTGCCCTCAGTTCCTTTACTAAGTCCACATCTTGTGGGGTGTAGGTCTTGAACTTCAGGCCGTCATGGAGCTTACCAATAAGGACATTATCCTTTATCGTCACCTCCTCAACCTGGTCCTCCTGAAGCCTTTCAAGAAAGTCTGAATAGACTATCTCCTTTTCGGTCTTTGGGGGGACATTGTAGAGGTTAAACAGCAACACCATCGTAAGACCAATAAGCAACCACACTACCATACTTTTATACATATTGCTACCTCAAGTAGTATTTTCAGTATTGTAACACATTCGTCTTCAATATCTCTTTTTGAGCCTTGATGACCTCATTTATGCCCTTTTCAGCATAATCAAGCAGTATATTAAGGGATTCCCTTGAGAAGGGCTGTGATTCAGCGGTCCCCTGGATCTCCACAATCTTCCCGCTGGCGGTCATGACCACATTCATATCCACCTCGGCAATGGAATCCTCTGCGTAACAGAGGTCAAGCATGGGTTCGCCTTTTATAATCCCCACACTAATCGCTGCAAGATAGTCCTTTATAGGGTTTTTCTCAATGATCCCATTTTTGAGGGCAAGAAATAGGGCCTCGTTGAGTGCTACAAAGGCCCCGGTGATAGATGCCGTCCTTGTGCCACCATCGGCCTGTATGACATCGCAATCAATCCATACGGTCCTCTCCCCAAGGGCCTGTTGATCTACCACAGCCCTCAATGCCCTTCCTATAAGCCTCTGTATCTCCTGTGTCCTGCCACCGACCTTCCCTGCCGTTGCCTCCCTTGTGATTCTTGTGTGGGTAGAGCGAGGCAACATGCCATATTCTGCAGTGACCCATCCCTTCTTCTGGTCCCTCAGAAAAGGGGGCACCTTTTCTTCTATAGAGGCCGTACATATAACTCGTGTGTTGCCCATCTCTATAAGTACCGACCCCTCAGCAGTGGTTATAAACCGCCTTGTAAACTTTACCTTTCTGATCTCGTCATTCTTTCTACCGTCAGTTCTCATTAGACCTCCAGTTTTTATTTAAGGCAACCTTGTCTATATAGTCAATCTCTGCCTTGAGGAATCTCTCACCTACAGCACGGAATCTGTCAATAGAGTCTGTAACATTTACCTTTAGGGCGCCTCCTTGCCCCTCCCTAAACAGACCTCCTTGCTCTAAAATGGCCCTCACAGCTTTGGCAGTCTCTATAGCAGAATCAACAAGGTTGACCTCTGGGCCCATCACCTTCTGTATCACCCTTTTAAGTAGGGGATAATGGGTGCAGCCCAAGACGAGGGTGTCTATCCCTATTTCTCTAAAGCCACCGAGATAGATACCAGCAGTGAGTTCTGCAACAATGGTGTCAGCCCAACCTTCCTCAACGAGCGGGACAAATAAGGGGCAGGCTGCTGATGCCACACTTACTGAGGCATCTATTGCCCTTATAGCCCTGTCATAGGCAAGACTCCTTATGGTGCCCTCGGTACCAATTACACCGACCTTCCTGTTTTTTGTAATGCCTACTGCTGCTACGGCCCCCGGCTCAATCACGCCCACGGTTGGGATAGTTACCACCCTTTTTATATCCTCTAGTGCAATGGCTGAGGCGGTATTGCATGCAATCACAAGAACCTTGACATCCCTTGAGAGCAGAAAGTCCACACACTCAAAGGCATACCTCTTTACGGTCTCCTCAGACCTTGTGCCATAGGGGACCCTGGCAGTATCTCCGAGATAGATGATGTCCTCTTGAGGCATAAGCCTCTTGATCTCCTTAAGTACGGTTAACCCTCCGACACCAGAGTCGAAGATCCCAATAGGCCTGTTATTGGGCAATACCTGCCTCCTTAAGCCCCCTTAAGATAAAGAAGTGCCCCGATAGGGTATCAACCTCTTTACCATCAACGAGGACCCTAATATCTGTGATGCCTTGGATATTCTTCGTCACGGACTGATACAAGGACCCTAAAAGGGCAAACTCTTGGGCAGCGGACAAAGAGGCCTTTGCCTTTAGTTCGCTATTAAAATCAAGGTACACCACACCATCTCTGTCCTTGTATGAACTATTAAGCTTAATGTCCTTGAGGTGTTCTGGAAGTAAACGGCAGAATTCAGAGACCAGTGTGTCAATCATTGCCGTCTGTACAGCATTCGTGGCTATCTTTATCTCATTGGGTCTTATCTCTTCATCTATAGGCAAAAAGAGGGTTGCAACAACAATACCACCGAGGGCACTGTCAGTGGCCTTGTTGACCATAACCTGAGCGACCTGAGTGGGCTGCCTCAGGACCGTTGAAAACAGTTCCCCCCTGAAGGAAAAGAAATAATAGGCAGTGCCAGACAGCAGCACAAAGGTCACTATAAGGGCCACCACAAGCCCCTTCCTGCTTGTGCCACGCCTTATGGACTTTTGATTTGAAGGCATGTTATTCGGGCTCAACCATCACAGTTGTTACAGCCGATGTGAGGGCCGTAATTAGGGTATCTCTATTTTTCTTGTCATAATTAAAATTGTCAGGATTGGGTAACTCTATCAGGAGTGATGGCCTCTTTATTTCGTGAAACATAGAGGGCACAATCTTTGAGACCCTTATATTTACAGCCCCTTTTGAGGCAAATTTTAGCGAGTTGTAAAAATCTGATAGGACCTTGTCCATTGACTTGTCTTTATATAATGAATAAATAACCATATCCCCTGTAGATGACAGGTGGAGGCTCAACAGTAGGTCAGACCTCTTGCCCTTTACAAAGGCCTGTCTCTCAGTTAAGGGCATATAGATATCCTGTTTCCTGATAAGGAACGACTGTTTGCCCTTTCTGTTTAATATGTTTGATAGTTCCCTTGAGATAGAGAGCACGAGGTCCTTTTCAGTAGTCTTGCTACATTTTATCCCCCTGTCGTCTCCTCCATGACCTGGGTCAATAATAATGGTCTCCACATTGCCCTTACCTGCTGTGACAGCAATATCACTTGCCTTGTCTTCCTTTTGTTGGGGTACATCCTCAAAGGTCATCTTCTTTTCGGCTATGGTAATATCTATCACCAACCGGTGGGGATTGGAGAGCTTAGATACTGAGATGTCCTTTATGGAGTCGTAATGTAAGTAATAAATTTTGTCTTTGGCAGTAATAGTAAGGCCCTTTAATAGTTCCACAGAGGTGTTGTTTTTGAGGACACCAATATGCTGCACCTCAAGTTCCTCAGAGGACTTGAGTTCAACCCTTATAGAGTTCTCCTTGTGGAACATCACAGAGGCGTTTTTTACCACCTCAGCAGAGGAGACAAAGACGACCCTTATGTAGTTAGGATGCTTTCCAGCCCTTACGATTGTCCTATGCTCTGACTGTGCGTATCCATAATGGAAAATGAGACATACAAGTAATAGCCATGAAAGGATCAACAGACTGCCAAAATTACGCATGACTGAAAAGCATACACAATGACAAAAATAAGATGCAAGCCTCTGACATTCCCATAATCACTATTTAGAAATTTCAAGCCGAAATACGCAAAGGTGTATATTAAGGCCCGACAATTGTCATTCCGAAGTTACCTCTTCGCTTTTTGGGATAACAAATGGGGCTTTCATTCCGAGCGCATCTGAGGAATCTTATTCTTTAAAATGCCAGACAAGATTCCTCGTTTCGGTCGTGATGACAGGGAGTGTAACATATACTAAGTCTTGGTCATTTTTATTTATGATACAATATGTCTGTTACTGAGGTTACAGTCTGATATGACAAAGGGGGTGTGAAGTTATGATTGGGCTGTGTCTGAGGGATGTGGTTAGGGGTGAGAACATCTCTCTCAGCGAAGAGGCCTCACTCAAAGAGGCAGTGTCAAAGATGGAGACAAATGGTAAGGGTGCTGTAGTAGTTCTTAGGAACTCTATGCCCATAGGGATTATTACCGAAAGGGATATTGTGGAGTTGTTAGTCAAAAAGGTGGATCTGCAAAGCCCAATAATCCAATATGTCAAAAAGGATCTTATAACGACCCAACATACAAAGGCAGTAGGCTATGCCCTCAATCTGATGCTCACTCATAATATAAGGCGTATAGTTGTTACCGACAAGTCAGGTGAGTTTTGTGGGCTCATCACACAGCAGGACATGATAAGACACTTAGAGGACGACTTTTATCGCTCTACCCTAAAGATATGGCACATCATAGGCGAGAACCATCCTCTTATCTATTGTGGTTCTGAAGACACCTTATCAACGGCAATGCAAAAGATGTATAAGAATCAGATTAGTGCTATACCTGTAATAGTAGATAGCAGGCCTGAAGGCATAATCACCGAAAGGGATATCTTGCGGGTTGTAAAAGAGGACTATCCCCTTTCAGCGCCTGTTTCAGGTTGCATGTCAAGACCAGTTATAACCGCTGGTTTAGATGATACCGTAACCTTTGTGGTCAACCTTATGAACAGTCACAACATAAGGAGGGTTGTTGTAATAGACAGAGAGGGAAAGGCAATAGGTGTTTTGACCCACCGGGACCTACTCAGAAACCTTGACTGCGGATACACAGAGTTTGTAGAACGGAAACTCAAGCATACGAAGGACATCCTTAACTTCCTGCCTGAGATGGTCTTAGAGGTGATTGATGCCGATGAAGAACAAAAGATAATATGGGCTAATGGAAAGGCCTTAAAGAGGTTTGGTGCAGAGATTATCAACGCTTCAATTACAGACCTCATTACCCCTGATAAGTGGTCAGATTTATATAACACTTTATGTAAGGTTGGGAAGGTAGAGAACTTAAAGGTCAAGCACGATGAATACATCTATGAGATTTCAGGGTTTTTTTTAAAGCCAGAGGCAGACCTATGTGCGGGCAAGATCCACTTTATCGTAAGGGACATCACCGATGAGGTAAAGCTCTATACCACTGATCCACTGACTGGACTCTATAACAGGAGGTTTTTTAACGAGTTTCTGCACAAGGAGATTGAGTCTTGCAAGCGCTACGGCCGAAGGCTTTCAATTGCTATACTGGACATAGACAATTTCAAGTATCTTAATGATACCTACGGCCATGTGACAGGTGACAATGTATTGAAATCTCTCGCGATGACCATGCTTAAAAATGTGAGGAATGCCGACACAGTGAGCAGATATGGAGGCGAAGAGTTTATTATAGTCATGCCTGAGACTGAGAGGGGTACAGCGGCTACAGTGATTGATAGGCTTAGAGAAAGGGTATCAAGGGAAAGAGTAGCCACTGTGGGATCTGGCTCAATATCTATAACCATAAGTGCTGGTGTAGCCTCCTACCCTGAAGATGCCGACTCTCCTATAGACATCATGATAGTTGCTGATGACAGGCTTTACAAGGCAAAGCGAGAGGGGAAAAACAGGGTAGTATATTCATAATAGCCGCTACAAACTTTGTCTAATTAACAGATAAGGCCCATAAAAAATTTTGTGCAAAAGGTTTTGGTACTACCACATGAAAAAAAAGCTACCCATAGGGATAAGTAACCTTAGAGAGATCATCCAAGAGGGCTATGTGTATGTTGACAAGAGCCGATATGTTTATGAACTTGCAAGCACGGGGAAGTATTATTTCCTAAGCCGTCCCCGCAGATTTGGTAAGAGCCTGTTTGTAGATACCCTAAAAGAGGCCTTTGAGGGCAATAAGGAGTTATTCAAGGGCCTATGGCTATATGAGCATTGGGATTGGGAAAAGAAATACCCTGTGATACATATCTCCTTTGCTGAAGGGGTGCTCAAAGGTAGGGAAGAATTAGACAGGCACATTATCAAGATACTGGCACAAAACCAAAAGAGGCTTCAGGTAGAATGTGAGGATACCACCTATGTGGCAGGGTGTTTTATGGACCTTATAGTTGGGGCAAGGGAGAAGTATAATGCCCCTGTGGTGATACTGATAGATGAATACGACAAGCCCATTTTGGATAATATCACAGACATTGAGACAGCAAAGGAGATGAGGGAGGGGTTAAAGAACCTGTATTCAGTAATTAAGGGACAGGATGCGAATATCAAGTTTGTCTTTCTCACTGGTGTAAGCAAATTCAGCAAGGTATCAATATTTTCAGGACTTAACAACCTTAAGGACATTACAATCAGTAAGAAGTATTCATCCATCTGTGGATACACAGAAAGTGAGTTAATAGAGGGTTTCAAGGAGCATCTTGCTGATAAGGGCATAGAGGAGATAAGGCACTGGTATAATGGCTACAGTTGGACAGGAGATGAGAGGGTATATAATCCCTTTAGTATATTGAACTATCTGAGTGAGGGAGAGTTCAGGAACTACTGGTTTGAGAGTGGGACGCCTACATTTTTGATAGAGTTATTCAAGCAAAAGAGGTATTACATCCCTCAGTTAGAGAACCTTGAAGTTGGGGAGAGTATCATAGGCAGTTTTGACATAGACTTCATAGAGCCTGAGAACCTGCTCTTTCAGGCAGGGTATCTGACCATTGAGGGTTATAGGCAGGAGTTTGGAGAGACATGGTATAGGCTAAATTATCCTAACCGAGAGGTTAAGGCGTCGCTCTGTAACTATATTCTCAAGCAATACTCATTTAGTGAGGGTGCAGTTTCAGGATACAAGCTAAGGCTAATAGAGGCATTAAAGAAGGGCGATATTGATGAGATGGTAGAGATAATGCACTCACACTTTGCCTCAATACCCTATGAGTGGTATAGGAAGAACGAGATAGACAAGTATGAGGGATATTATGCGAGTGTGTTTTATGCCTATTTTGCGTCAATTGGGATAGAGGTAAAGGCAGAGGATTCAACAAATCATGGTAAGATTGATATGGCGGTAGTGATGGCAGATAAGGTATTGATATTTGAATTTAAGTGTCTCAGAAGCAAGGGGACAGGGGATAGGAGATTGGGGATAGGGAAGGAAACAAAGAAGAAAGAGCTATCAGCCATTGAGCAATTAAAGATAAAGGGCTATGCAGAGAAGTATAAGGCGTTAAAGAGGCCGATATATCTGATAGGGATAGAGCTTGACCGGAAGAAGAGGAACATAGTGGGCTTTAAGTGGGAGGAGGCAAGTTAGGCTGAAGGATGAAAAATTCACTGTTTGTTCAGTAAAAAGATGTGGGACACGCTTAGTGTTGCGAGAGGGATAGGGAGGGGGTTTTATTGGGTGAACAATCTTCTATCTCTGTTTTTGGTCAATTGGCATTTCTACTATTCTTTGGGTATATAATATTTGCAAACAATTCTCTCGGAGGGTTTATATGACAGGCAAGGTGCTTGTATTGGACGATGACCGGATAATACTCAATAGTTGTGAAAGGGTCCTCAGTAGTGAGGGTATGGATGTTGCTACTGTCTCGTTTGCAAAAGAGGCCCTGGCCATGCTTCAAAAGGAAGACTTTGACCTGGTTATAACTGATATAGTCATGCCCGAGATGGACGGCATAGAGTTCATAAGGCAGGCCCGTCAGATAAGGCCCAACTTGCAGGTTATTGTCATCACCGGTCACCCCTCTCAGGATACCCTGAGAGAGGCCTTAAGCCTCAAGATCATTGACTACATACCAAAACCCTTTACACCTTCTTTAATAATTGAAGTGGTGCAGAAGGCCTTAGAGATAAAAAAGAAGGGCATAGAGGTCAAACCTGCAGTAGATGCCGATATAGAGAGTGCAAAAAACAAGATTGACCAGGTGATAAATAAATACAGAAAAAAGAGGGGTTCCCTTATCCCCATACTTCAAGAGGCCCAGGAGATCGTCGGTTATCTACCGCCCTCAGTACTTAGGTATGTGGCCAAAAGGCTCCATTTGTCAGTCAGTGAAGTCCATGGGGTAGTCTCTTTTTATTCCTTCTTTAGCATGAAGCCAAAGGGGAAGCACAACATAAAGGTCTGTCTCGGCACTGCCTGTTATGTCAAGGGCTCTGAGGAGATCATCAATAAATACAAGACGAGTCTTGGTCTTGAGATGGGTGGTATCACTGAAGACAGGCTTTACTCCCTTGAGAGTGTCCGGTGCCTTGGGGCATGCGGACTTGCCCCTGTAGTGGTCATTGACAAGGACACGCACGGTTCAGTCACGCCTGTAAGCGCCTTAGAGTTACTGAAACAGTACAATTAATAGGGGTGTATCGCAGCCTATACCACAATCCCCAAAAGTGGCAGGCCTTTGAAAGACCGAAAGATGAAGTAACTTAGTGCAATAGGCCGTCCGTTGTAGTGAGTTAGTTAAATCATTTTTTGGCCTAACTGGCTAATTGTAGTAGCCCTGCCACTCCTGTGACTGCATTATTTGGGTAAACCATGAACCCATTAGAAGAACCCATTAGAAATGGTGTAGTGCAATACACCCCCATATGTTTTGACCAGATTCATGCCCGCTATGACCTCTTAAACCACATCCTATCCTTTGGGATGGACATCCACTGGCGACAGAGGATGTGGAAAGAACTATCCGTCTTCTTAAAAAGCGGCATAGTCCTTGACCTCGCTACAGGGACGGGGGATAGTGCAAAGGGGCTCATTGATCGGGGCTATAAAGTTGTTGGGCTTGACCTCAGTTTTCAGATGCTACGCACTGCGGTCAAAAAGATCCATTCTGAGCACTTTCATGCCCTTGCCAGTTCAGGTTATTCTCTACCCTTTAGAGACTCTTGTTTTGATGGACTTACTTGTGCCTTTGGTATAAGAAATATGCATAACACAAAGGAGGCCCTCAGCGAGATACACCGTGTGCTTAAGCCTGGAGGGTTGGCAGTATTTCTTGAGTTCTCAATGCCGAAGGGGCCTTTTTCCATCCCCTATCGCCTGTATCTTAGGCATATACTGCCTAATATCGCAGCCCTCTTGTCATCTCGCGAGGCATACCGCTACCTTAGTGATTCTATAGAGAGATTCTACGATAGAGAGACCTTCTGTAATATGCTCACTGAATGCGGCTTTGCTCATTGTGAATTCTACGATATGTCCCACGGAGTGGTAACCATTTACAAGGGACAGATTGAAAAATAAAGCGATTTAAGGCATGATAGAGAACTAAACCGCTAAGGAGGGTCTATGTTTGTCTTTGGTAACTTTATGAATGCAATAGCCTCTGTGATTGACATAATCTTAGAGGCCTACAAGTGGCTAATAATCATAGCGGCCGTGCTGAGCTGGGTCAATCCAGACCCATATAATCCAATCGTGAGATTTCTGTATTCTATAACAGAACCCGTTTTAAGGCCTATAAGGAGGGCCATAGGCGGGAGGCTTGGGCCTATAGACATCTCCCCAATAATTGTAATATTGGCAATTATCTTTTTACAGAGTTTTTTGGTCCCTACCCTCAGGGGGATAGGCATGAGAATGTATTAAAAGGAGGCAGGTATCTATGAAGGTAACGCCGCTTGAGATCCAGCAGAAGCAGTTTTCAACACGGTTCAGGGGCTTTGATGTGGAGGAGGTCTATGCCTTTTTGGAGGTGGTCAGAGAGGAGTTGGAGGAATTACTTAAGGAAAACAGTTCCCTAAAGGAACAGCTCAAGAGGACAGAGGAGCAACTTGCAGAATACAAAAAGATGGACACCACAATGCGTGAGACCCTCATTACTATGCAAAAAATGGTTGAGGACTACGAGACCAACGCAAAGAGACAGGCAGAGATAATTGTCAGGGATGCGGAGCTCAAGGCCGACAAGCTTATAAGAGAGGCACAGGACAAGGTGATAAAGATCCACGAGGATATAACAGACCTAAAGGGCATTAGAAAACACTTCAAAGAGGAACTCCGCCGACTGATTGAAAATCACCTGCGTATGCTGGAATTTGACAAAGAGCGGGAGACTGCCGGGAACAATGAGGATTAGTATTCTAAAGGGCTTTGCCGATGTCTATCCCCCAGAGGTCAAGATATGGCAGAAGATAGAGGATACCGCAAAGGGACTTTTTGCCCTTTATGGCTATGAGGAACTCAAACTACCTGTTCTTGAACATACAGAGCTCTTCCACAGGGGCATAGGAGGGGATACCGATATTGTAGAAAAGGAGATGTACACCTTTACTGATAAGGGCGGAAGGTCTATAACCCTCCGTCCTGAGGGCACTGCATCGGCAGTGAGGTGCTACATAGAAAACCAACTCTTTAACATGCCCTCGCCACAAAGGTTTTATTACTATGGGCCGATGTTTAGGTATGAGAGGCCCCAAAGGGGCAGGCTACGGCAGTTCTATCAGATAGGGTGCGAGGCCTTTGGTGTTGACCACCCTGCCCTTGATGCAGAGGTCTTAGTGATGATCCATAACATACTGACCTCATTAGGGCTGAATTCTCTACAGTTAGAGCTCAACTCAATAGGCTGCGAGGTTTGTCGGCCTGCATATAGAATCGCCCTGATAGACTTCTTTAAGGGCCGTTTATCTCACCTATGTGCCGATTGCAATCGCCGCTACGGCTCAAATCCCTTAAGGATAATGGATTGCAAGGTGCCTGCCTGTATTGAGCAAAGACAAGGTGCACCAGTTATCAAGGAATACCTTTGTGAGGATTGTGCAGGGCATTACCAGAGATTAAAGACAATCCTCCAAGAGATGGGATTAACTTACAGGGAAAACGATACCCTGGTCCGTGGACTTGACTATTATACAAAGACGACCTTTGAGTTCACTACCGACCTATTAGGGGCACAAAAGGCCGTTGCTGCTGGTGGTAGATATGATAGGCTCGTGGAGGAGTTTGGAGGGCCAGCCACGCCTGCGGTGGGTTTTGCAATGGGTATGGAAAGGCTTGTGTCGCTTCTGAAAGACAGGGTGTCATTGGAAAGACCGACCTTTGTATTTATCGCCTCCTTAGGAGAGCCCGCTGAGAAGGCCTCTTACAGGGTTGCAGGGCAGCTCAGGGCAAATGGGATCGCTGCTACCGTCAATTTTGGTCATGGTTCACTGAAAAATCAGCTCCGCAAGGCAGACCGGCTTGGTGTTACTCATGTGCTCATCATTGGTGACAACGAGCTGTCAAGAGGTATAGTAAACTGGAAGGATTTGAGGAATGGCAAACAGGGTGAGTGCACCCTTGAGGAATTCATAAAGTTAGTGAGGTAATAAATGGGAAAGGCTACGATTAAGGTTGGCATCATAGGTTTTGGCACTGTGGGTTCAGGTACTGCAAGAATACTGCTTCAAAACAGGGATATAATCAAACAAAGGACTGGTTTAGACATTATACTGAGCAAGATTGCAGACCTTGATATTACTAAAGACAGGGGTTTTAAGGTCCCCGAAGGGGTACTGACGAACAATGTCTCTGAGGTCCTTGATAACCCTGAGATAGACATCGTGGTAGAGCTCATTGGAGGTATCCATCTCGCAAGAGAGTTCATCTTAAGGGCAATTAATAACAAGAGGCCTGTGGTTACAGCGAACAAGGCACTGCTTGCCACTGAGGGCAAAGATATATTTGTGGCAGCCTATGAAAATGGCGTAGACCTTGGCTTTGAGGCCTCTGTGGCTGGAGGCATACCCATAATAAAGGCAATAAGAGAAGGTCTTGTGGCGAACAACTTTACTTCCCTCTATGGCATTATCAATGGTACCTGTAACTACATACTCACCAAGATGACTAATGAGGGTGCCGAATTTGAGGACACACTGAGGGACGCCCAGAGGCTCGGATATGCAGAGGCCGATCCCACCTTTGACATTGAAGGGATTGATACTGCCCACAAACTGACCATCCTATCGTCCCTCGCCTTTGGCATTCCTCTATCATATGACAAGGTCTATAGAGAGGGCATAACCCACATCACCGCACAGGATATAGCCTTTGCGAGAGAGCTTGGTTATAAGATCAAACTGCTTGCCATTGCCAAAAAGACAGAGGAGGGCCTTGAGATGAGGGTCCATCCCACAATGACCCCTGAGGACTATCTCATTTCTAAGATTGACGGTGTCTTTAATGCAGTCTATGTGGAAGGCGATGCCGTTGGTGCAACCCTTTATTATGGTAGAGGGGCTGGTGATATGCCCACAGGCAGTGCAGTGGTAGCAGACATAGTAGATATTGCCTGTAGAATCGGTAGTGGAGCACCTGCGCTGGCTTATTATGGCAATCTCTCGGATAATAGTAGCCCGCTAAAGATCAAGGAAATAGGTGACATAAGGAGCAAATACTACTTCAGGTTCTCTGCCTTAGATAGGCCTGGTGTGCTATCAAAGATCTCTGGCATACTTGGGGCAAACGACATCAGTATCTCTGCAGTAATACAGAAGGGCAGGCGTATTGGAGGGAGCGTCCCCTTAGTGTTACTTACCCATAAGGCGCTTGAGCGGGATGTCTTGAATGCCCTCAGGGAGATTGACTCACAACCTGTGGTGTCTGCTAAGACCCTATTTATAAGGGTTGAGGACAAGGAGGAGTAGCGACACGAAGGTTTGATGTCTATCTGGACTCAATATACCCTCTTTGCAATAAAGCGGGCATTGTGGCGCCGTTGTTCGTAGCAAAGGTCGTTGATATGAGACTTTGCAAGAATGCCCTCAAGGACAAAGTACTCGCCTATTTTCTTCTGCCTCATCCTCTGATGTAGAACAATGGTCTTTACCTGCAGGTTCGTAAGCACCTCAAGCCTTACGGCAGTCTCACCTATCTTCTCGCCTAATGCCTTGTTTCTGACCAGTTCCCTGATCTGCTTTTCATCAATGTAGTTCCAACTCTTGGCAATCTCACCAAAGCGCGGTCTCAGCCGACGCTGCCATACAATGGAGTCAATAAAGGCCTTCCAGGGCACATTGCCGGTGTAGTACAGAAACTCTGCAAACAGTAGCTGTCTCTTTGGAATGGGCCCCTTGTAGAACCTAAAGAGGTTGTAATTCTTACTATCTTCTACAGGGCGGCTGTTTGTATCTACTAACTCAATCTCACTATTATCCCTGAGCCTGACAAAGTTGATCAGTTCCTTATAGGCATTGTGGGCGGCAATGAATGCCTCTTTTCGTGCCTCCTGTTCACAGGACGGCAGGTGGGAGATGCGGTCAGGGTGATTGGCAAGGGCACTGCTACGAAAGGCCGATTTAATGCCCGACTCTTGAATATACTCTAAAAACTGACGGTTTAGGAGGACCTCCGCTCCAAACAGGACACGACAGGCCCTAAAAAGGGAGTCGGTGTCAAACCTGACTATTTCCACTGGGTTTGTGTCTCCAAGGGTATGTAAGAGCCCTCCTAAAACATTATGTTAAGATATTGTGTTAATAAAAGAGACTTTTGTCAACAGCAGGTTCAAGAGGGCGACGGTGTGGGAATTTGAAGGGGTGTAAGTTTTAAAAAGTCTAATCTCCTTTGCTCTCCGCTGTTGCTATGGTTCACTAAAGGATATGTTTACTGAAGCCACATACGATGTAATAGTAATAGGTGCAGGACATGCAGGTTGTGAGTCCGCCCTTGCCTCTGCAAGGCTTGGCATGAAGACCTGTCTTTTTACGATTAATATAGACTCCATTGGACACATGTCTTGTAACCCAGCCATTGGTGGGCTTGCAAAGGGCCATATAGTCAGAGAGATTGACGCCCTCGGAGGCGAGATGGCAAAGGCCGCCGACTATGCAGGCATTCAATTTAGGATCCTCAACCGTTCTAAGGGTCCCGCAGTGTGGTCCTTAAGGGCCCAGGAGGACAGGGGCCTATATAAGAAGTACATGCGACGAGTGCTTGAGGCACAGACAGGGCTTACGCTCAAACAGGCAATCATAGAGAAGATTGTGACCGAGGGCAATGAGGTAAAAGGGGTTATAAACAATCTTGGAGTGTCTTATGCAGCCAAAAAGGTGATTGTGACCACAGGCACCTTTCTGAGGGGACTTATACACATAGGGCTTGAGCAGTTTCAGGCCGGCAGGGCAGGAGAGTTTGCATCTATGGGGTTATCTGAAAGCCTTGCCTCTTTGGGGCTCAAATTAGGCCGGTTGAAGACAGGCACCCCACCAAGGATTGACTCAAAGACCATAGACTTCTCTCAGACTGAACCCCAATATGGCGACGACCCGCCTTTGCCCTTTTCGTATAGCACCACTCAGATAAGCAACCCGCAACTGCCGTGCTACATCACCTACACCAATCAAAGGACCCATGATATTATCCGTGCAAACCTTGATAGATCACCCCTGTATGGCGGGAGGATCAAGGGGATAGGCCCCCGTTACTGTCCCTCTATTGAAGACAAGGTGGTGCGTTTTTCGGACAAAGACAGGCATCAGGTCTTTCTTGAGCCTGAGGGGCTTGACACAAAGGAGTATTACGCAAATGGGATCTCTACGAGTCTTCCCTACGATGTGCAACTACAGATCGTAAGGAGCATACCAGGCCTTCAAGAGGCAGAGATCATGAGGCCAGCCTATGCCATAGAATATGATTTTGTATTTCCAACTCAACTCAAGCATAGCCTTGAGACCAAGTTGATCAAAGGGCTCTATCTGGCAGGACAGATAAATGGCACATCAGGCTACGAGGAGGCAGCAGGGCAGGGGCTGATCGCGGGGATCAATGCGGCATTGGCCATTATGGGCAGAGAACCGCTTATTTTGATGAGGGATGAGGCATATATCGGGGTCTTGATAGATGACTTGGTGACAAAGGGGACCACCGAACCTTACAGGATGTTTACCTCAAGGGCCGAGCATAGGCTACTTTTGAGACATGACAATGCAGACAGCCGCTTGATGAAAAAGGGTAAAGACATAGGACTATTGTCTCTGGAGGTCTATAGGCAATACCTACATAGGCGAGAGATGGTGGAGAGGGAGATAAACAGGCTTAATACCACAAGGATCTTACCTGACCAAGAGATAAATAAACTACTAATTGAGAGGGGTACCGCCCCGATAACTGAGGCCACTACACTATCAAAGCTGCTAAAGAGGCCTGAGATGGATTATTCCGTAGTCAAGAGGCTCTCACCCGCTGATGTAAGCAATGAGGTCGCCCAATTGGTAGAGATAGAGGTCAAATACGAGGGCTACGTAAAGAGACAAGTTGAACTCTCTGAAAGGATGCGAAGACTGGAGTCAAGACCAATACCATCACACTTTTCCTATAAAGACATCCCGGGGCTATCAAGAGAGATAGTAGAGAAGCTTGAGCAGATAAGGCCTGAGACCATTGCCCAGGCAAGCAGGATTCCTGGGGTCACCCCTGCAGCGGTATCAGTGCTTATGGTTGCAGTAGAGAGGCATTGCAGAGAGAGAGCCTCATAGCAGGCCTTAAGGCCCTGAATATCGTGCCTTCAGAGGATGTGCTCTATGCCTTTGAGGTCTATCTGAATGAACTCCTCCGCTGGAATAAGGCCTATAACCTCACCGCGATCACCAATGAACAAGACATCATCAATAAGCACTTCCTTGACTCCTTGCTTATTGTCAATCTTTTACCAAGGGAGCCATTGAAATTGTGCGATATAGGAAGTGGGGCCGGCTTTCCGGGTGTTCCAGTAGCGATTGTTAGGCCTGACATAAAAGTGGTCCTACTTGAACCCTCAAGAAAGAGGGCACAATTCCTCTATCATATCAGGCATAAATTGGGACTGAGCTCTGTTGAGGTCATTCAAAGGAGGGTAGAAGACCTTGACGGCATCAGCTTTGATGTGATTACCACAAGGGCACTATTTGCCCCAAAGGAGCTATACGAAAAGTCAAGGAGGCTATTGAGTCCAAAGGGCACTTTTGTGTTGAGTTTAGGGCAAAGGGCCTTTAACGAGTTCATAAAGGCGAAAGACCTTTGTTGTAGATACAATGTAACCGAGACCTACATACCCAATACGGAGATAAAACGGCTGCTTGTGGTTTTTGAGCCAAACTCTCGTGTCTAATAAACAGAGGCCCTTTTACTATCACCGTACTGCACTATCTAAAAACTCATTTCTTAGTTGCCGAACTATTTGCTCCAATAAACATTGAATTGGAGGTTACTGTGATGAGTAGTCTATTGCTATGACTTGAATTTTAAAAAATAAAAAAATATAATCAAGTAGGTTGGGCGATTAGCTCAGTGGGAGAGCGCTCCCTTCACACGGGAGAGGTCGTAGGTTCAATCCCTACATCGCCTACTTTTCAAAGCAGCTCAACCCAGAAATTAAAAAAACTAATAAAGGATGCCCACCTGCCTGCCTCAGGGTTTCATCCACTCTCCGCAAAGTGTGCCGCCACTTCCCTCTGGTAACAGTGTTTCAGTTAAACCGTCCGTTGGAGGTTCCTTGGGTAAATCTCAGAAAACTCCGAGTTAAAAGGGTTTTGACTGTGCACCTCCACTTTGATTGCATTTTTGGGGGTTAACTGTTATTTGTTGACTCGCTTTTAGTCAGTCATTACAATATTACAGAAGTCCTCACTTTCTATAAACCATATCTCATAAGGAAACTAACTATGAAGGTCTTTGTGCTTGCAGGAGGCGGGGGTACAAGGCTTTGGCCTCTGTCAAGGAGGAATTATCCAAAACAGTTTCTCAGACTAAACTCCGAACAGTCCCTTTTACAACAGACCCTTGAGAGGCTCTACAAAATAGTCAACTTAGAGGACATATTTATAGTAACGAACAATGACTACAAGTTTTATGTCCTTTCAGATATAGCCTCCCTTTCAAGACCCCTGTCGGATAGGCAGGTGCTCCTTGAGCCAACGGCAAGGAACACGGCCCCTGCAATTGCCCTGTCAATACGGCACTGCCTTGATAATCTTGGCTGTAGCCCTGATGAAATCATGCTTGTCTGCCCTTCGGACCATATCTTAAGCCCCGATGAGGGTTTTATAGAACCCGTGAGGTATGCCGATGCCCTTGCAAGGCAAGGCTACCTTGTCACCTTTGGTGTAACTCCAACCCGTCCAGAGACTGGATATGGTTATATAGAGACAGGCACTGAGGGCATAAAAATTGTAGATAGAGTGCTACCCAAGGTGGAGAGATTCATTGAGAAGCCTGATCTTCAAAGGGCCCAGTCTTTTGTCAATGCGGGCAACTACTACTGGAACTCTGGTATCTTTGCCTTTAGGTTAGATACTATGATGCATGAGATGGGGCTCCATGCACCAGAGGTGGCCACTCTGTTTGACACCCCATTGGAAGGGCTAAAAGGGGCCTTTAAATCCCTGCCAAATATCTCCATTGATTATGCAGTCTTAGAAAAATCAAGCAAGGTTGTCTTAGTCCCCCTGACGCTTAAGTGGAACGATATAGGTTCTTGGGATGCCATATACGATGTCCTTGAGAAAGACCAAAATGGCAATGCCCTCAAGGGCGATATTACTGTCATAGACACCAAGAACTCCATGATTATCAGTACCCATCACCATATTGCCGCTATTGGAATAGAGGATTGCCTGATTATTGACACGCCTGATGCAACCCTCGTGGCAAAGAGGGGCGACTCCCAAAGGGTCAAGGATGTAGTCAATGTGCTTAAGGGATCTAACCGTTCCGAGTCTGAAGAGCACACCACTTGCTTTAGGCCTTGGGGCAGTTTCACCGTCCTTGAAGAGGGACAGCGTTACAAGATAAAGAGGATAGTGGTGCATCCTACAGAGCGGTTGAGCCTCCAGATGCATCACCACCGCTCAGAGCACTGGGTAGTGGTAAAGGGCACAGCAAAGGCCACAATTGGTGATAAGACGCTCTTTGTGCACGAAAACGAGTCTGTATTTGTGCCAAAATCTACAGTGCACAGGCTTGAAAATCCTGGCAAGATACCACTTGAGATAATTGAGGTCCAAAACGGTGAGTATGTGGGCGAAGACGACATTATCCGCCTTGAGGACAAGTACTGCAGAGAGGAATGCCCATAGATGCTTGCCTGTTTTAAGGCCTATGATATCAGGGGTAGATACCCAGAGGAAATCAATGAGGAACTGGCCTTTAAGATAGGCTGTGCCTTTGCTGAGGTCGTAAGGCCAAGCACGGTAGTTTTAGGAAGAGACATTAGGCTAAGCAGTCTCTCTTTGAGTAAGGCCCTTTTAGAGGGTCTGGCCTCTATGGGTGTGGATGTGTTAGACATCGGTCTTTGCGGCACCGAACAGGTCTATTTTGCCACTGCCCACTTAAAGACAGAGGGCGGGATAATGATAACGGCAAGCCACAACCCTGCTAACTATAATGGTATGAAGCTTGTCCGTAAGGGAGCAGCACCAATTAGTGGCGATTCAGGGCTAAAAGAGATAGGGCAGTTAGTGTGTAAGGGGGGCTTTAAGGCCGTTGCTCATAGAGGCCAAATCAGTCCTACCGATCCTACAGCCCACTATATTGAACACCTCCTAAGTTACTCAAGCCCACAGGACCTAAAGCCCTTAAAGATAGTGGTTAAAGCAGGCAATGGCTCTGCAGGGCCAATAATTGACCTCCTTGAACCCCATCTGCCCTTTGATTTTATCAAGCTTAACCACACCCCTGACGGCAAATTCCCTGAGGGCGTTCCAAACCCTCTGTTAACAGAACACCGTGATAAAACGGCAAAGGCCGTAATAGACCACAAGGCAGACCTTGGACTTGCCTGGGATGGCGACTTTGACCGATGCTTCTTCTTTGACGAAAGGGGCAGGTTCATTGAGGGCTATTACATCGTTGGACTAATTGCAGGGGAGATGCTCCGGAGGATACCTAATTCTAAGATAATCCTTGACCCACGACTAAGATGGAATACCCTTGATATAGTCACATCTATGGGAGGTACCCCCATTGTTAGTAAGACCGGCCATGCCTTTATCAAGGAGAGGATGCGACTGGAAGACGCCATATATGGGGGCGAGATGAGCGCCCATCACTACTTTAGGGACTTTCATTACTGCGACAGCGGCATGATACCCTGGCTTATTGTAACTAAGATCTTAAGCAGCTCAGGACGCACCCTATCTGAACTCATTGACCAGAGGGAAAGGCTCTTCCCTTGTAGCGGTGAGATAAACAGGGAGGTCGCTAATCCAGATATGATCATGCAAAGGGTAAGGGAGGCTTTTGAAGGGGAGTGTCTTGGAATAGACTACATAGATGGCCTGAGCATGGAGTTCAAAGACTGGCGGTTTAACCTTAGGGCCTCAAACACTGAGCCCCTAATGAGGCTTAATGTGGAATCGCGAGGACTACCAGAGCTTGTAGAGGAAAAGACTGCCTACCTACTTAGGCTCATAGAGGCAGGTTGACCCCTAAATGCAGTTACAGTAGAGGTGGCACAGCCAAAACCTGTTTAACTCGGCGTCTTCTGAGGCCTTGTCTAATTAACCTCCAATGCACGGTTCAACTGAAGCACTGCTCTTAGAGGGAAGTGGTTACCCTCCTTCTGACGGATGGTGAAGTCCTTGAGGCAGGTTGGCGTCACCTTGAGGCGGGTGGGTGGGGTTACCTTGAGGCGGGTGGGGTTACCTTGAGGCGGGTGGGTGGGGTTACCTTGAGGCGGGTGGGTGGGGGTGGCGTCGGTTGGGGGTTAAAAAGAGTTCCTGAGAAACTCCTCAACACCCTCTTTCCAGTGTGGGATAGATATTTTTAGTAAGGACGATAACCTTGCATTACTAAGGGCAGAGAAATTGGGCCTCCTTGCAGGTAGGTTAAAAGAGGCCATTGGTACAGGATGTATGTGTTTCTTGATGCCCCTCATATGGAAGACAAAGGTTGCCCACTCATAGCGAGAACAGAAGCCGCTATTTACAAGGTGATATAGACCTGTGAGACCTTCATCAATGGCCTTCAGAGTGACCTCCACTACGGTCTCTGTAGAGGTGGGCACAGAGAACTCATCACAGGCCACCCTGAGGGAATCCCTCTCCTTCTCCCACTGTAAGAGCTTGTAGATAAAATTCTGCTGCCCTTCGCCAAAGACCCAGCTCAATCTCAGGATGAGGGGATCGCTGATAGATTCCATTATAAGCCTCTCGCCCATGAGCTTTGACCTGCCATACTCGTTGAGTGGGGCCGTGTCGTCTTGCTCTACATAAAGGCCCTCTGTCTTGAGGCCATCAAAGACATAGTCTGAACTATAGTGCACCAGTTTGCATCCGTAGTCTCCTGCAGCAAGGGCAAGGAACTTTGGCCCAAGGGCGTTGACCCTATAGGCCTCGTAGTAATCTTCCTCAGCCTTATCAACGAGGTTATAGGCGGCGCAGTTTATTATTATCTGGGGCCTGTAATGTCTTAAGGCACTTGTTATGGCCTTATAGTCGGTTATATCAAGGTCTGCTATATCAAGGGCAACATAGTCCCTTGCGTTCCTTAAGAGGTGCCGCTCAAAGGCGTTTGCCAATTGTCCACCCTTGCCTGTAATGAGGAACTCTGTCATTGCTTCAGCCTTTGGGCCTCCTCTGGCAGCATAATCGGTATGTCATCTTTGATTGGAAAGATGAGGGCACAGTTCTGGCAAATCATTTGACACTCCTGTTCCCTATACTCCAAATCCCCCTTACACTTAGGACAGACCAATATATCTAACAATTCCTTACTTAGTGCCATTGTCCTGTCCACCAATTATGGCCTTGATGCGTCTCAAGACCTTCTCCTTACCAAGCCACTCTATGACCTCAAAGAGGCCTGGGCTTGCCGTAGAGCCTGTCAGTGCCACCCTCGTAGGTTGGGCAAGGTCTTTGAGTTTTAAACCACCCTGTTCTGCTATCCCCCTAAAGATAGACTCAATCGCCTCGCTCTTAAAGTCCTCAAGGGCAGAAAGTTTGTCATAAACCACTCGGAGGTGTTCAACATCCTCGCCCTTAAGAAACTTCTCGGCTGCCTTTGGGTCTATCTCAACTGTATCAGCAATGTATATCTTAAGGGTCTTTGCAAGCTCTAGGAGCGTCTTTGCCCGTTCCTGAAAAAGTGGCATCCCCTTTTGGAGCCATTCTATATTAAGTGTGCTGGTATCTATCCCTTCACCTTGCAGATAGGGTATCAACCTTTTAGCAAGGTCCTCCACAGAGGCCTTCATTATATACTGACTGTTGAGCCATAGGAGTTTTTCAGGGTTAAATACGGCCGATGACTTGCCCACATTGTCAAGTGAAAAGTAGCGAATCAGTTCATCGGCACTAAAGACCTCCTGGTCACCATAAGACCAACCAAGCCTGACGAGATAATTGACAAGGGCCTCTGGCAGATAACCCATCTCTCGGTAGGCCATCACTGAGGTGGCACCATGACGCTTACTTAGCCTGCTCTTGTCCGAACCCAATATCATTGGTAGATGGGCAAATTGAGGAGACTCCCAACCAAGGGCCTCACAGATCTGTATCTGCTTTGGGGTATTATTCAGGTGGTCATCACCCCTTATCACATGGGAGACCCGCATCTCAATGTCATCAACCACTACGCAGAAGTTATAGGTAGGTGTGCCATCGGACCGCAATATTATCAGGTCTTCAATCTGGCTATTGTCAAACTCCACTACACCCTTTATGAGGTCTCTAACAATTGTCTGGCCTGTGGTGTTGGCCCTAAATCTTATTGCTGCTGGACCATCTTGGGGTGCTCTGTCTCTACACCTTCCATCATACCTGTAAGACTTGCCTTCCCTTAGGGCCTCTTGGCGGCGTTGTTCAAGTTCCTCTGCTGTGCAGTAACAGTAGTAGGCCTTGCCCTCTCTTAAGAGTCTTTCTGCATAGGCCCTGTAGAGCTCAAACCTGTCGGTCTGTCTGTAGGGGCCCTCGTCCCAATCAAGGCCGAGCCACCTCATGCCCTCAATAATGACCTCAATATACTCGTTGGTAGAGCGTTCACGGTCCGTATCTTCTATCCTCAATATAAAGACGCCACCCTTGTTTCTGGCAAAGAGCCAATTAAAGAGGGCCGTTCTTGCACCACCTATGTGTAAGTGGCCCGTGGGCGACGGTGCGAATCTCGTCCTTATCTGGCTACTCACAATCTCCCTCAGAGCCCTGCCATACAGGGGTTATAGATTATCTCCACCTCACCAGTGTTTGGGTCGTAAAGGCCCCCCACTACCTTTAAGGTACCCTCTTTAATCAATTCAGAGAGGATGGGGCGAGATGCAATGAGGCCCTCGGCCACGAGCCTTACATTGGCCTTAGTGGCATTTTCAAGCAGGTCTCCCGGCCTGTCCTTGGCCTTCTGTATGGCAGGCCTGAGCATGTCCACTATGGTGCGAATCTCCCCATGAGCCCTATCGGTCTTTGTGGCGGCCTCAACTGCCCCACAAGACTTGTGCCCAAGGACCATAATCAACTTGGCCCCAAGGTGTTCTACTGCGTATTCAATACTACCTATAACCACCCTGTCTGCCACATTACCGGCTGTCCGAATGACAAAAAGGTCACCTATCCCTTGATCAAAGATCAGTTCCGGCGGGACCTTTGAGTCAGAGCAGGTGAGGACCACCGCAAAGGGTTTCTCCCCCTTTACTGTAGCCTTCCTCCGCTCTGGGGTCCTGTTTGGCCCAAGCAACCGATTAGTCACAAACCTCTCATTTCCCTCTCTTAGTCTCTTTAAGGCCTCATCGGCATTGAGCCTCTTATCGTCCCTGTATAGCGACTGGGTAAATGGTGGGGGATTTTCAGGCTCCTTTGCGGCCTCTTTGGGGGGGTCGCTCGTCTCTTTAGGGGGCTGTTTGGTCTTTTTTTTGATAATATCTGGCCTTTTTACCTTATCAGTACCTTCGTAAATATTATTGGACCATCCTGAAGCAGTTATAAAAAAGATACCTAATGTCGCAAGCCACAATACAAATATACCTTTCGTCCTCATCAGGCAGCCTCCTATTAATAATGTTGAGAAGTAAATGATAGACTACATCCCTTTTTGTTGGCAAGAGACAAAAGGGGGCTTTTAAGGGAGAATTAACACACACTGTAACTGCACTTCTGCGTCAAGGTGTTGGCTACCAAGAGACGGCACTGGGCCAAAACACAGATTCAGTTAGTGAACAATTGCCCACCGGTTGCCCTCTCTAACTCTGCCAAGGCAACACTGTAGTCGTATTGGGCAGCGATATATGTATTTTGGGCATTTGCATAGACCGTTAGGGCATCTGCCACCTCTATGGGGTTTCCAATACCAACATTGTATCTACCCCTTGCAAGCTCAAGGTTTTGTCCTGCATAACTCACAGAGGCCTGAGCTGCCTCTATCCTTTGTCTTGCCTCTAAGGCATTAAGATAGGCCTGTTTTACCTCAAGGGCTATCTTTTGTCTCAGGGCCTCAATCTGAGAGTGTAAGACCAATAGGGCTGCCTCTGCCTCCTTTATCTGATATTTGGTCAGAAACCCACTGAATAAAGGAATTGTGAGGCTTGCACCTATGTTCCAGCTCTTATTAAAAGGCATCCTGTCCCCCGACACACCATAGCCCAAATTGCCTGTGATAGTTGGGTAATATCCAGTTTTTTCATAATCTATCTTCCTCTTTTGGGCCTTGAACTTTTGTAATAAAGACTGTAGGTCCTGTCTTGTGGCCATTGCCCTTTGAACAAGGGGATCAAGGGACAACTCAGGCCACACCTTTATAGGCCCATCTTGTAGGTCAAAGTCTGCGGCCTCAGGCATAGCAATGGCGTTTTTAAGAGACACCATGGCAATCTTGAGCCCATTTTCTGCCTTGAGCATATTGACCTTCGCATTTGCCAGATCGGCCTCTGCCTTAGTGACCTCGTATTTGGGCTTTAGTCCCGTCTCGTAAAAGCCCCTTGCCCTTTTGAGGTGTTCTTCATATTGTCTTACCACCTCCTTTGCCACATTAAGGGCTGACTTCGCCTGAAAGGCGGCATAATAGGCCTTCTTTATATTAAAAACTACCAGCGCTTTGGTGGATCCTAAGTCGTGCTCATAGTAACCGAGATTAAGCCTCTCTATGTCTAACTTGCCCTCCCGTTTACCAAAGTCGTATATGTTCTGGCTAAGGTTTAAAGAGGCAGTAAAATTAGAGTCGCTACCACCTTGCGGTAAAGAATACCGTGAAAGGGCTGAATTTATGCTAATGGAGGGATAATAACCCGATTCGGCCTGTCCAACCCTGCTTATGCCAATCTCTACATTCCCCTCAGCGGCCTTTATCTCTGGATGTCTGTTTAAGGCAATAGATATGGCCTCCTTGAGGCTTAAGGGGGCGCCCTCTTTGATCTCATAGGCCAACAACATAGAGGGCATAATGAGCATTATTAGGGTGAAAATAGGCTTTAGCATAGGTCCACTCCCCTTAAAACCCTTTTGACTAAATCTACGGGATGTGGTATTTTTTTAGAGACCAAGAATCGCTGGAGGCAACCATGTACACAACTATTGAAGAGAGGGTCGCCAACCTTGAGGGCAGGGTTGAGGAACACACAGGGGTTTGGCAGGATATCAAAGACATGATGATTACCCAAGATGGAAGGATGATCGGACTTGAGCAGAGGATTGATAGACGTTTTGAGGCTATTGACAGACGGTTTGAGGCCATTGACAAACGTTTTGAGGCTATTGACAGACGTTTTGAGGCTATTGACAGACGTTTTGAGGCTATTGACAGACGTTTTGAGGCTATTGACAGACGCTTTGAGGCCCTTGAGAACCGAATACAGGCCATGGATGCCAAATTCACTAAGTATTTTCTCTGGATTATCGGTTTTCAATTCTCTATTCTCCTTACCTTAGTGGCAATACTGCTGAAATAGGACATTCGCTATTCGTAACGCAAGGCCTCAATGGGCTTTAGCATTGAGGCCTTGTAGGCCGGATAAAAGCCAAAAAACACCCCCACCAATACTGAAAACCCAAAGGCCAATAACACAGAAAAGGGCGATATAAGAATACTCCACCCAGAGGTGACAGATATTATCTCTGATGCCCCGATGCCAATGAGTATACCGATTAGACCGCCAATGACTGATAAGGTCAGTGCCTCCACAATAAACTGTAGCCTTATATCCCATGTCTTTGCCCCTACCGCCATCCTTATACCGATCTCCCTCGTCCGCTCTGTGACAGAGACGAGCATGATGTTCATAATACCAATGCCGCCAACAATAAGCGATACTGATGCAATTGCAGCAAGCAAGAGGGTCATCACCTGTGCAGACTGCTCCTGGGCCTCCATCATCTGGGTGAGGTTCCGTACAGTAAAGTCGTTCTCTTGCCTTGGCCCAAGCCTATGCCTCTGTCTGAGGAGCTCTGTTATCTGTCTTTCTGCCGCCATTAGGTCTTCTGAAGACCTTGCCTTGACCATTATTGACCTTACAGAGCCTGGGAAGTGTGTGCCCGCGATCTTCTTCTGTGCAGTGGTAATTGGTATGTATATAACATCATCCTGGTCGTCTCCAGAGGGAGATTGGCCCTTTGGTCTAAGGACACCAACAACCATAAACGGCACATTTTTGATCCTAATCACCTGTCCCATGGGGTTTATGTTACCAAACAGGTTTTCCACTACAGTCTTGCCCAATAGGCATACCTTAGCAGCACTCCTTATGTCATCGGGTGTCAGGTTTCTTCCATCACTGAGCTCCCATTCTCTGATATAAAGCATCTCAGGGGTGGTGCCTATGATGGCCGTTGACCAGTTTTGGTTACTGTAAACCACCTGTGCCGTTGTCCTGTGCACTGGTGCGCTGTACTGCACTGACGGGCACTCCTCCTGTATTGCCACAGCATCGCCAATTGTGAGTGTGGGTTGTGTGCCCTCCCCAAACCTTATACCCCCCTGAGTAGTAGCCCCTGAGAGCACTAAAATAAGGTTACTGCCCATGCTTGATATCTGCTCCGATATCCTCTGTTTTGCGCCTGATCCCACAGAGATCATGGTTATGACCGCCCCCACCCCGATAATAATGCCAAGCATGGTCAAGGCCGAGCGCATCTTGTTCACCCTTATGGCCCTAAGTGCGATCTTTACAGTGGAGCTTAGATTAATCACCGCTAATCTCTGTCGACGATATTACCGTCAAGGAATTTTATCTTGCGCCTGCTATAGGCTGCTATATCAGAGTCATGGGTGACGAGGATTATGGTTATGCCTGCCTCTCTATTTAATCGCACCAGCAGTTCCATGATCTCCATGCTCGTCTTTGTATCAAGATTACCCGTAGGCTCATCGGCAAGTATTATTGGTGCATTGTTGACTAAGGCCCTTGCAATGGCAACCCTTTGCTGTTGTCCGCCCGATAACTGATTTGGCAGGTGGTGCACCCTGTCTTGAAGTCCAACAATGGTTAATGCCTCTATTGCCCGCTCCCTCCTTTCAGGGTTTTTTACTCCACTGTAGATAAGGGGTAACTCTACATTCTCAATTGCTGAGGTGCGAGGCAGTAGATTAAAGCCCTGAAAGACAAATCCTATTTTCTTGTTCCTGACCTCTGCAAGGTCATCCCTACTTAAGGTCCTTACATCAATACCATCAAGCAGATAGGTGCCGTCGGTTGGTGTATCAAGACAGCCGAGGATATTCATGAAGGTGGACTTGCCAGAGCCTGAAGGCCCCATAATGGATATAAAATCGCCCCTTTCAATGGCTACACTCACACCACATAGTGCATTGAGACTTACATCACCCATTGTGTATGTCTTACAGAGGTCTCTTACCTCAATGAGTGGCATAAAGACTAAAATAACCTTGGGCCAGACTGTTGTGGTCTCTGCGGGCCTACTGAGCCCTTTTTAGAAAGATGCTCAACTATCACCTCATCGTCCTCTTTTATGTCACCAGAAACCACCTCCGTAAATTGTCCATCGCTGATGCCAATTTTTACAGGGACCTTTCTGGGCCTCTCATTTTCAAGGACCCAGACCGCAGAGGTGCCTGTGCCTCTCTGCCTACTGCTATCCTTCTTTTGTCCTGAACCCTGAAGCAGTGCCTCTGGCATCTTAAAACGCAGTGCCGCATTGGGCACCTTGAGCACATCCCCCTTTGAATCCACAACGATTGACACATTGGCGGTCATTCCGGGCTTGAGTTTGTACTCGGGGTTATCTACCAGTATTATCACCTCGTAGGTGACCACATTCTGGACTGTAATAGGTGCAATCCTGACCTCCGATACCCTGCCTTTGAATGTGTGCTCACGATAGGCATCCACAGTAAACTCTACGGGCTGCCCCCTTTTGACCATGCCTATATCGGCCTCTGCCACACTGCTAACGACCCGCATCTTAGTGAGGTCTTGGGCTATGGTAAATAATGTAGGGGTCTGAAAACTTGCTGCCACTGTCTGCCCCACATCCACATTCCTTGAGACCACAACACCATTGACAGGCGATACGATTTTGGTGTGCTCTAAATTTATCTCTGCAACCCGTAGGGCCGCCTCTGCCTGGCCCACCTGTGCCTTTGAGGCCAATACCTGTGCCCTGGCGCTCTCAAAATTCGTAAGGGCCGTCTCGTATTCACTCCTTGAAATGAGTTCCTTTTCTAAGAGCATCTTGTATCTTGAAAGGGTCCTCTCGGCATCCATTAGAGTGACCTCTGACTTCTGTAAGTTTGCCTTGACAAGATTCAGATTTGCCCTTGCCTGATTGACCTGGGCGATGAAGGTCTCGGGGTCAATCTGGGCAATAACCTGTCCCTGCCTGACAGGAGAGTTGTAGTCCACATAAATGGACTTGATCGTCCCCGATACCTGCGTGCCTACGGTTACTGTTGTAACTGCACTAAGGGTGCCAGTGGCCGTTACAACGGCCGATATGTCGCCCCTTGTGACCTTGACTGTCTTGAACCTTGGGCTACTATCTTTTGGATAAAGGGCATAGTAGGCCCCAATCCCCACAACAAGCAGCAACAATAGGGCCACTACTGATTTCTTTAACACAACCTTAAAGGTCATACCATCTATTCCATAGTCAGCACGCAGGCCCTCAAACCTATCCTTGGGTATTCATCCACTATGTCTCCTTCTTTTTCCCTTTTAGGCGATCACCAATGGAGTCAAAGAGGTCGTAGGCCACAGGCACCACTATAAGTGTCAGAAAGAGAGAGGTAATTAGGCCGCCCACAGTGGCAATTGCCATCGGTGCCCTTGTCTCAGCACCCTCGCCGATCCCCAACGCAATGGGCATCATACCTAAGACCATTGCAACGGTAGTCATTAGTATAGGCCTTAACCTAACAGGTCCTGCCTGGAGTATTGCCGTCCTCCTGTCTAAACCCCTCATCCGAAGGGTATTAGTATAATCCACAAGCAGGATTGCATTCTTTTTTACCAACCCCATGAGCAGGATAAGTCCAATGAAACTGAAGATATTGAGGGTCTTGCCCGTAATAAGCAATGCCCCAAAGGCCCCAATAAAGGAAAAGGGCATACTCAACAGCACTGTAACAGGATGCACAAAGCTCTCAAACTGTGAGGCAAGGATCATATAGGCCATCACCACGCCAAGTATGAGGGCAAAGAGGAGGTAGTAAAAGGACTCACCCATGAGGTCTGCGGCACCCTTGTAGGCAGTGGTGTAGTCTGGTGGCAAGACCTTTTCTGCTATGCTGTCAAGTTCTGCCTTTGCCTGGCCAAGGGGCTTGCCCTCAAGGTTTGCAAAGAGTGTTACCGCCCTCTGCCTGTCAACACGGTTTATCACGCTCGGGCCTCCACCCTCAGTAACAGAGACCACATTTGCAAGCTCCACCAACCTGCCATCCCTCGCCCTGACCATTAATCTCCCTATGTCATCTGGGCTGTCGCGGTCATCTGGATTTAGCCTTGCCCTGACATCGTACCGTCTTCCTTTTGCACTGTCCTTAAACTTGGTGACATCCACCTCGCCACCAATCAGTATATTTATAGTCTCTGCTATAGTGGCGATGTCAACACCAAGGTCAGCCGCCTTGTCTCTGTCTATATAGACCTTTACCTCGGGCTTGCCCACCTCCACAGAGCTGTCAATATCAACAATACCCGGCAACTTTGAGAACTCTGCAGTTATCTGGTTCATATACCTCTCAAGGGCCTGAAGGTCCCTTCCCCTAATGACATATTGTATGGGGACATTTCTGATTCCACCACCAAGTAAGGAGATGTCCTCCACACTCGCCTTAAGACCTGGTATATTCCGCAAGACCTTTCTCATCTCGGCCTTGAGCACTTCCTGAGACCTCTTTCTTTGGGCCTTTGGTTTAAAGCCCACAAACATGTTGGCCCTGTTTACTGAACCCCATAAGCCCTGTGCATAAAATACAGTTATCACCTCTGGAAACTTTCTTATCTCCTCTTCGGCCTTCCTGAACATGGCATCTACCTCATCAACAGAGTAGTCAATGGGGGCCTGAAGCCTCACGGCCACTCGGCTCTGGTCCTCAGAGGGGGTAAACTCTTTACCGAGAAATTTGGTTAAAAAGAGACTAAAGACAAAGACCAACATCGCCGCAGCAAGTATCTTGACCCTGTGATTTAGGGCATACTGAAGGAGCCTTCTGTAAAGCCCCTCAAGGCCGGCATACCAGTTATCAAGCTTACTATTTAGGACCTCAAGAACCCTGTTTTGGGCCTTCTTATCCTCCTTTTTAAGTAGCCTTGAGGCGAGCATCGGGGTAAGGGTAAAGGAGACAAACATAGATACCATCACCGCAAAGACCACTGTAAAGGCAAACTGCACAAAGAACCTACCCACAAGCCCCTTCATAAAGGCCACAGGCAGGAATATGGCCACTATGGCAAGGGTGGTGGCCATGACGGCAAGACCAATCTCCTTTGTGGCAAAGGATGCTGCCTCCATAGGCCTCAACCCCTCATGGATGTGCCTGTGGATGTTTTCAATCACGATAATGGCATCATCAATAAGTATCCCTATACTTAAAGAGAGGGCAAGCATGGTCATATTGTTAAAAGTAAATCCCATAAAATACATAAGGGCAAAGGTGGAGATAATGGAGGTCGGTATCGCAAGGGCGCTTATGAGGGTTGTCCTCAGGCTCTTGAGAAATAGCAGCACTGCAATAGACGCAAATACTCCCCCATAGACGAGGTGATGCTGCACCTCGCTGATTGAACGCTTGATAAATATGGACTGATCAAAGCTAATGTCTATATTCATGCCTGGTGGCAGTGTCTTTCTGATGTTGACCAGTTCCCTTTTGACACGGTCAATGACCTCAACGGTGTTAGTCCCTGACTGTTTTTGAATCCCCATGCCAATGGCAGGCCTACCATTGAACCTTGCGATGGTCCTCTTTTCCTCCATACCATCTTCAACCCTGCCAATGTCCCTTAGACGCACAGCACCACCCTTACTGTATCCAATAATCAGGTCATTGAACTGAAGGGGGTCGGTAAACTCGCCCTTTATCTTGAGGGAGTATTCCTTTGTCTTGGTCTCAATCCTGCCTCCTGGAAGTTCCACATTTTCCCTGCCAAGGGCCCTTGTCACATCTTGTGCTGTAACACCGTAGGCCCTTAGTTTGCTTGCATCAAGCCATACCCTGACTTGCCTGAGCCTCATGCCCCCTACCCTAATGGCACCCACACCATTTATCTTTTGGATCTGTTCCTTGAGGACCTCATCGGCATAGGTAGATAGCTCCCTCACGGTCTTATCTTCACCGTGTAGGGCAAGCCATAGGACCGGGGTTGCATCGGGGTCAACCTTCTCAATGATCGGTTCGTCAATGTCCTTTGGCAGTTTGCTCCTTATGAGCGATATCTTTTCCCTTACATCCTGCACTGCCAGGTCAATGTCTCGCTCAAGCACAAACTCCACTGTGACTGTTGATCTCCCCTCTATGCTTGTGGATTGTATCGTCTTTACGCCATTTATGGTGTTGACCGCCTCCTCTATCTTGTCGGTCACATCAATATCCATTATCTCAGGGCTTGCACCCTGGAGGGTGGTGGTGATGCTGATAATTGGGAAATCTACCTTTGGGAATAGATCTACCCCTATGCTAGGGTAACTAACTATGCCAAGCAGCACTATGGCCGATATGACCATCGTGGCAAAGACAGGCCTTTTTATAGAGGTATCAGCGAGCCACATTTACCTTTACCCCTTCTGAGAGGTTTTGTTGACCTATCGTTACTACCAAATCCCCCTCCTTTAGGCCCTCTATTGCCTCAATGTATTCACCATATCTGAGACCTGTCTTTATAGGCCGAGCCTTTGCCCTGTTATCCTCAACGATAAAGACCCTGAGCTTATCGGCCTCATAGAGTATGGCAGTGGCAGGGATTAGGAGGGCATCCCTCTCCCTCTCTGTATAGATCGTGACCTTTGCAAAGAGCCCTGGCCTTAAAAGACCCTTGTCATTTGGCAGGCGGGCCTCTACAGTCAGGGAACGGGTCTTTT